>Ga0065711_1035759_pt1 | contig 21865 bp, 8 predicted proteins | sample Hoacrofraction12_FD_59098 | JGI IMG/M metagenome (GOLD analysis project Ga0065711, IMG submission 59098) | Hoatzin crop microbial communities from Cojedes, Venezuela - Epithelial fraction 12 v2 (version 2) | ecosystem: Host-associated > Birds > Digestive system > Esophagus > Crop | place... | reverse complement strand
GGAGTACTGCGTTCAGCTCTGGAGCCCTCAGCACAAGAAGGACATGGAACTGTTGGAGCGGGTCCAAAGGAGGGCTACAAAAATGATCCGAGGGCTGGAGCACCTCTCCTATGAGGACAGGCTGAGACAGCTGGGCTTGTTCAGCCTGGAGAAGAGAAGGCTGTGGCAAGACCTGGTTGCAGCCTTTCAGTACTTAAAGGGAGCCTATAGGAAAGATGGGGACAATCTTTTTAGTAGAGAGAGCAGTAACAGGATGAGGTGTAATGGTTTTAAACTAAAACAGGGTAGGTTTAGGCTGGATATAAGGAAGAAGTTCTTTACAATGAGGGTTGTGAAACACTGGAACGTGTTGCCCAGAGAGGTAGTGGAGGCTCCATCCCTGGAAACTTTCAAGACCAGGTTGGACAGGGCTCTGAGCAACCTGACCTACTTAGCGGTGTCCCTGCTTGCTGCAGGGGGGTTGGACTAGATGACCTCTAGGGGTCCCTTCCAACCTAAAACTTTCTATGATTCTATGACTCTATGATTTATATTGAAGCCATGGAATTAGAAAACAGATGTCATATTCATCTCATTAAGGATGGCAAGAAAGAATGCTTGGGAAAAGAGTAATGGTCAGTAGCAACCCTCCTGCAGTATTATTTTAAATTTACTAATTCACGTTGTACTACAACAAAGGCACTGTGGATGGCAGGCAGGATATGTCATATGGAAATAACTGCTCCTGCAGAGAATAATAATGTGGTTGGGTATTATCGTCTAAAGATCCATGGCTTACCTGACTCTCCTCAGTTTTTAAACACCAAGACTTGATTTTCCCTTAGAAAGTAGAAAGGCAATCTTTCAAATGCCTGGAGACAATAATTCTTTATGCAATATATAAATGTGAACTGCTACTGTTGTTTGTGTTAAGCTTCACATGTACAAAAAGCAACAGGATATGAAATACAGTAGGAATTCCTGTGGAAAGTTGTCTTCTCACAGTACATTCTGATCCCTCCTTCCTTGCTTTTTTTTTTTGATGAAATAGACACATTTTTAAATATTGTCAGTCTTTTATGCGTTTGCTGGTTTCTAACTAAGTCCCAGCATGAAGAGTAGAAATTGTCTTAAAGTTTCATGAATATGTATTTTTTTAAAACCGGCTTTAAATATGGTCTTCAAAAACACATAAGAAACAAGTTAGTGGTAACTTCTTTTTATTTCTGTGAGATGTAACTTTCTTACCATTTATGTTGGGATCATCCAGAAGATCCTTGTTGAGATATGAGCTGCAATCTGGGTCACCCCAAGGATCATTGCTGTTAAATTCAAACATTTGTGTTAAATTTAAACTCTGGTATCATGTGGTCACATCGGAACTTCAGGACTCCTACTGAGGCTGGCAGCTGATAAAAAACCAAATGTATTTAGTTCTGGTGTTTTACCCCACCTCTTGCCCTTCAGGAGCACCCTTGCTTCCAATAGAAATTGCATGGATAAGAAGCTCTACTGCTTTCCGGCAGGTACATTCATGTGAATAAGATGTTATCCACAAACACAATATTCTGTTTTGGTTGATATAGAAAGTCAAAACATTCTATGCATGAATTCTTTTTCATTATACCTAACCTAAATCTAGGAAGATGTAAAATATATGAACAGAAACAACATCACAACCCTTTATGCAGGTGCTGACAATTAAGAAGCAGCTGCTCTTCTCTCCATCACTCCATCTGGACAGCACCTTGGTTGAAAGGAGAGCCCTAGTTTTTGTCTACTCTTTCAGTCCTATTTCTGGGCTAACTGTAGACCCAGATGTAATACTGAAAAAAGCCTTGCAGATATCAGTTCCCTTCTCCGTTCAATTTAAATTACCCTAAAATATCTCATTCATGAAAATTGTCATGTCTGTTCTGACATGATGTTAGCTGAAGAAGAGCTTTTATTGTCACAGCTTTTCTTGCAATTAACATTTGCTCTTGCATGGATTTGCATCTGTTATCACTTTCCATACTGCGGTGTGGTTTGATGGAAAGATTAGTGCACTTGGGAAAAGGACAAGCAAAATAACCTTGAAGGTGGAGACCTCACCAGACTTTAGTGCCTCTCTTTCTCTGTCCATTAATCTTTTTTCCAGGTCTTCACATTTGGTTGTGTAAGGGGTAGTGTTGTATCTGGTGTGGTTTGTTGTAAAGCAGTTATCAGAACTGCCTGATAATATTACATTGTTATAACGTGTGTACCATGTTTTTCTTGAGATGGACTTCAGTATGTAAGTGTCATTGCTTATCAGAACTTCCTTGAAATTGTTAACTAAAAAGATATACAAATAATTTATTTCCCATATCTCATACAGAGATATGGTAGCAATGCAGTGAAGCAGAGTTAACTTCTAGTGTTAGGCTGCTGAATGTCAAGTTCTCTCACTAGCTCTGGCTGGGTCGCTGCTGTGTTTATGTGCTCTAAGGCTCTGCAGTTAACATCTTGAAAAATAAGACTGAATACTTCTTACCATCAGGTGTCTCCTTCGCTGATATGCACAAAGAAAACGGTTAAATGAGGAAAAAGTAGATTTTTAGAAGGGGTTTCATCACTACCTTAGATTCCTGATGAAGTACTTCCCTACCACAAATTGACATCTCTTCTCACAGAAGGATGATCTGAACCTCTTTTTACTAAAACCAATCCTAGTTTGTGTTTCAATGTAAGAGGACCAAGGTCTTCTTGTAAATAGGTTGGTTCCTAAGGGGAAATGACCTTAAGAATCTGAGAGAAAACGGTATTTTAAAAAAGTTCCTGTGCTATTGCAGAAGCCACTATTGCACACATTTGCTGCAGCCCCGTGATGTGACGGTGGATAAAGCTCCTTCCAGCTGTGGGTGGGAGGCGTTTTTCCCTGAAGCCCTTGGCCCCTTGCAGCATTGGCCGCATCAGCATTGTCCCAATGGGCCAGTCTCACCGCCCTAATGCGTGGGCACAGCCGCTGCTGCTGGAGGGCTCCGGGGTTTCCACGACAGAGCAAGACCCATCTGTCGCTGCCCACAGGGGTGGCTTTCAATCGCAGATCCAAGTCCTTAAGCTGGTAACAGCAGACTGCCCTGGGTTATACAATATGAGAGCAAGATTCTTGTTTCTGTCTTGGTGGCAGGCCCTTTTGTAGCTCTGCTTATGATTACAATCTCACTGTGTTCTAAACAAGTGATGTATGACTTCTAAATTACCAGACCAAAACACGTGTTTTTTGGGGAGAGGGAAAGAGCTGTGTTTTGTGAGTGTATATTTTGTTTTCTTTTTGCATCTTTGGCTTGGCAAACCTGATAACACAACTAAAGTATAAAGTATGCTGTGGAAAACATGGAATGAAAGCAGCTTTACCTTATTCTTGGATGAACTGGCTCTGACGCGTCAGTATAGTATCTTCATATTCCTCTTGCTCTGTTTAGATAAATGTTTCCAGTCAAAAACCCTGGTCTATGAGTTCAAATCTTGACTAATACAGACCTTTCGTTGTAATTCTGTTACTGATCAAAACTTTTGTCAAGTTTCAGAATAAGAGCTCATCTCTAGTCAGTGCATGTTTCAAAGGAAAGTATCCAGGCGTAGCAAATATCATGCATGCAACTCAGTGAATTCATGAGGAACAGATGTCATCTGCAGTAAGAAATAAGAGTAGGCACTTATGTTTTGAATTACTTAAGCACATGAGAGCAAAGAACAACCAAAACTCTAAAAAGTGAGTATTTTTGCCATGTTAGTCCAAACTACATATTCTTGTAGTCATTTAAAATCATGCTAGAAAGATCAATAAGCAGGTATTGTTGACAGTGGGTTTTACTTACAGACTCCAAGCAAGATTAGAGTCCTATTGTGTGGTGCTGTTTGTGGATATCTGGTAAGGGACAGTCCCTGTCCAGAGAAATCTGATTACAAAAGTGCATAGTGAAATTGTTATTCACACTAGCGTTTGTTTACCTGTATCCTGACTTGTCCACTGCATAGTATTCTGCTTCCTCTGGAGCAGCATCATAAGAAGGCAACATCTCAGAAAATATCTCCTTGTGTCTGGTTACTCGGGAAGGAGCGAATGGTCTGTCCATGTTCAGGATGCTGCTGCACCTCTGTTGTCCTCTGTTGTGAGACACTGTGGCCTTGTGGTGACTCTGCTTGGTGCAGCGGACGTGAAATGGTGCTCGCTGCTGCCCTGCATGCAGCCCCATCTCTCTGTGGGCAGCACCATGATTTCTCTCAGGTGTTTCAGCTGAAGTGATACACCTGTTTATTTCATAGACTGACCCTCAGTTGGCAAGGGCAAAGGAACAGTATATATGTCTATCAGCTGCGAACAGAGGGCTGTAAAGTTGGAGTGTAAAATGAAAAGAGGCATTGACATCATCACGGTAACAATCACCAGGGTCAATCATCCTGGTCCCACTCAAGTCAAGTGAGTGTTGTGGCTGCTGCATTCCTTAGGGCCAAGAGTTTTCACCCAAAACTACTTTTTAAGACAGAGAGCATGATCAATACCACCAACTACAAAATAAGTCAGGATATGGTTTTAAGACTAAATGAATCTGTACATGTATAAACTGAAAAATAACTTGTAAGCTAGTAAATTACAAAACAAATCACCTCTCTTCAAACTCCTCTGTACCTCACAGCAAACATGAACAATGTATAGGAATAACTTCTCACTTTTCCTTTGCCTTTCACCTTCAATATTTTCATGAAGAATGTTTAAGACCTTAATTAAATTTGAAAATCAAGCAAAAGTAATAAGCATACATCTGATCCTATCAAAATCAAACAGGATATTCCCCTTTATGGTACTAGGATTTTTATAAAAACCCTGATAGTTCTTGATTGGGATTAGGTTTCAGTAGGAAAGCTTTCTAATACCAGAAATTAGATTATTTTTGTGGTCTTTCTGTATCCCAGATACACTCTCTGTTAAAAATAACAGTTTCTAGAATGATCTAGAAAGTTACTAAACACACCAAAGCTAGAAAGGCAAGATATGAAAATAATATATGGAATAATTATGGTCCCATGAGATAAGGCTTTTTCAAACTGGTTGGAAAAATGTATAGTGCTGTAAATCTATGCCTAACACATTGCAGCTATAGTTACTGTAAAATGAATTTTGCCACATCTTATAATATAAATTATTGAAATTCTGGGAGTACAAACTATTCAAAATGTTGTATTCAAAAAGGAGTTATTTGTCTTTTCAGTTTTGTATGCAAGATATGCATAGAGTTAGAAGATAAACTGAGAGTCAGGAGAGTTATAAGGACTATTACAGTTGAAAGGTGCATAGGAAAAATCCATTTCAGAACCGCAGGACATCTGTTAAACATAACTTGTGAAGCATTTTGTAGACTTGTTAGATTCATTTATTGCTTATTGGTCAACCTTTGCTTAAATCAAAATAAATCTCGCTAACTTTCGTGGGAGCAATACTGGTACTTACACAGCTAAAGCATATTTTACACTGAGATGTAAACAACCATATATGTATTTGGAAGGGCATATATTTAACCATCTTGTGACTGTTGCCATGAATTCTGTAATCAATTTTACTTATTTATTAATTAAGTTGAGGATAACCATTCCAGTGCAGCAAACATCTTTCCAAAATCTACCTCTTTGCATTAGTATTTGCAGTACCTGGTTACCAAGGACAAGTAGTTCCGCAGCACTTTTAATCTGCTATGAGAGTTAAAGTGCATAGTTGTTGATGGTTTTGGAAGCAATGTGGATGTTTGTCTAGGCACATACGTTTGTGTCTAGCAGAATGGGCAGGTGCAGGTGAATGTTCCCTTGTGTAACATCAGCTCTGGTCTTCTCAGGGAACCAAATCTGTACAGGGAAGTCAAACGGGAAAAGTGAGATGAGTGACACGAAACTAGAATTTTTCTGTGAGACTTTGTCACAAACGATCACCATTCTTCACTAAGCCAACTCCAAACATTCGGCATTTTTAAAAAAAGAGTTTGACATGTTTGCCTGTGTGGAAAAACCAAAAAGATACTTCGAGTTTTTGTCCTGATTTAATATCAGGACGAAGTGTTTCAGTAATGGAATTTCCTGTGCGATTAAAACACTGTTTGTCTGTCAGCTCTTTTTAGAAATCTTCCACAGAATCTCCCAAAACAATATATGCAAGAAAATAGTGCCGAAGAAAAATCCAGCTGTGCTGTTTACACCAGCAGGAAACTCAGCTCATGATCTCCATGCCCCCATATAACACATACTAGAGGTAGAAGGACATATTTTTTAATGTAGTGTTCAATCTCAGTGTTACTAGCCAGAAGAATATTTTTCTCATAACACTGAGTAATATGTTGAAGAATATTTCCAGTAAACTCTTGGTTTTCATCTGCACTGTGTCTTGTCTTCCCTTTCTTTGCACAGCTTGCACTCTAAGCACTACTGTGAAATATTCAGTGGTTGTTAATACTTTAATATCTAGTTCTTTTGTAAATGTACTGTTTGTTTTATTATTTGCAAGAACTTTGGAATATTTGGAAGAAAAGCACTTTTGAACTGTGATATAATATCATTGTGATCTAATACCATATTACTAATTCAACTATATTCTGACTGGAAATGAATCATAATTCCAAGTAATCAAGATTTTAAACTCATTAAAAAAGACTGATTTACAATTCACACGAATTTACTCAGAGCAAAATCTAAACTATTCCAGAAAGAGATTAAAAGGTGTAACATCCATAGCTAGGCTCTCCCATTAATAAGATGACACATGATTTCAGTTCATTTCAAGCTGTTAGACTGGTAAACAGTTGCATCTAACATGATTTTGAAAGATACCTTCCTCTATTTTATTTTTGAATTCGTCTCATTTAGTCCATGTCACTTAATTTTCAGTGAAAGCACTCAGTGAGTTAGCAAGAAGGAAAAAAAGCTAGTAACTCAAGCTTAAAAGTATTTTTCTCTTTGTCTTCTGTTGTAATCCTCATCCTCAGTTACTATTTTTATTACAGACTTCCCTATGAACCAGTGAACTATCATAGCGAAAGATAACAGCTTGTATTTCATATAATATCCATTTTTCTTTAAACAAGTCCTTGCTTTTAGCTTGTTGGTAGTCTTGCTCACTTGCTCCTTATTTTCAACCAGATGTTGAATTCTTACCTCTTACTACCTCTGTATTATTTCAGTGGTAGTTTTATTGTTCAGTTATTGTCAGAAAATTAAAATAGTTCTTTATCATAAGAATGTAAAGAAAATGAATACATACACTGGCAGCGTTTTTGTGTCTTTACATAACGGAAAAAAAGAATAGCTTTAGTAAATCAGATTCAGCCAACAACATGGTGTAATGGTAAAGTTTACCAGGGAAAGTAAAATGAGATAATCTACCAAAAATCTGCATGAGAATAAAGTAAGTATCTATTCATTCTATGAAGAATCATTAAGAACAAAAAAAGAGTGGTCTGGTGTTGTCTTTGTGTCCATTTTTGAGTCCCTCAAAGGCTGGATGCAGAGACTTTGCTGGTTGCAGAGAGTTCCACTGACTGCAAGGACCTGCATCATGGCCCAGGAAATCATGTTTTAGCAGTTAGGCCTGCTACAAATAAAGCTACTATATAGACACCATTATTCCGTATTTTACTCTTTCCCCCAAATTTTTTTTTCTGTTGTCCTTTATCTATCTAAGAAAATTTCCATGCACTGCCTAAGAAGTTCGGTACTAAAACAAAACAATAGTTTGCAGTTTAGGCCTAGAAATTCTATCAGTGGGCTAGTTTGCTGCAGAAACACTTCCTAATTTCTCCACATGCAAAGCTGACTTTACAAGCTAATGACTTTTATGTACTAGGGGGTGGTTTGAGAAAATATGATGAAATAAAGGCAGTGTGAAATAAATGAGTGCAGAATGACTTCTGAGATCAACTGTGCAAAGGAAAACTGAGGGGAAGAGTGAAACAGAGTGACTATGCCCTTTTACAAAGAAAAGGAAGATGTGATGTAAAAAATTGCCATTTTGCTTGGACCCCGTTTTTGAGATTTTGTTCATTTATTTTTTGGTTGGACAGAATAAGGATTATTCAATGCTGACTCGTCATGGATAAATAAAAACCTTTCAAGTCTACTGATGGCAGTTAGTAATGGATTTTCCTATAGGTGGTGTCAAAGGCCTGGGGCATTTGCAGTAAAACCAACCAGCTCCTGTGTCACCTTGTATTTTCTTCTATATCTGACTGTATTCATAATTATGGTCTCCAGTCTGATCCTGCACTCATCCATGAAAACCTTTTCCTTTCTTTGAAAGATTTTGTGCCTATCATGAAATAGGTGGAAGAAAACTTCAGGTGTGCTCACTGACAATTCATGGCCTGAAGAGCAAAAGGGGCTGTTTCAAAGCGCTCTGTATTTTCAAAGACATTCAGTAAGATTGTGTTTAACCATTTTTGACATGACTCCTTTGTGAGTTCCATCATGAAGAGGAGGAGACATCTATTGTCATCAATATATGTAGACACAAATACTAACTATCCACTGAGTAAAAACAGCTGCTTTTCAGATGACTTATCAAACCCTGTTCTTTCTCATGTTCAGATCAGATTCGTATGCACACAAGTGCTTACAGAAAACATGCTTGGGTAGGCTAAGGTCTTTAATAATGAAGTACACAGTTGTAGTTCTTTTAGTTTTAACTTATCTATCAGCTTCCATTATTTTGAGGAATTCCGAAGAGCTTTGCAGTGCAATGGTAAATACTGAGGCGAATGTGTTTGGGTATAATTTTAAGAGACCTTCTACAATCCCAGCGAATTCCTGAAACCACTAATATATCCTGAATTTGGAGTCCTTCATTGTGTTCTTTACTGGGTGGATATATGTATATGCATATGCATATTTAGATATCCGTATGTTACTATATATACACACACACACACGTACATTTGCATATGCACACGTGTATATATATATGCATATACTTATATGCACATATAGGTACACATACACACACACATGAACATATATATGTATGTGTGCGTGTACGCTTGTCTGTGTGTATACATAGTATGCTTGTCTGTGTGTATACATATCTACCTACCTACCTACCTACCTACCTACCTACCTACCTATCTATCTGTCTATCTATCTACCTATGTCTGTATCTGTTAGTCCGTGAAGAATACTTTCATCTCTAGCTGCTAGCCTCACATTTAGAAACCTTCTCTGTATATAGCAAGAGCAATCAGAGGGGGTCTTCAGGGAAAATTGCCAGAGGGAGAGGGAAAGTGAGGGAGGAAAGCTGAGAGACTTTACTGGTATAATTAAGAGACAACAGCAGTACACCCATTGGCAGTGTTATGAATTAGTGTAAGATGCAACTCATGAGAGAGAGAGAGAGAGAGTGAGCGCTCCATGGGGAGACCATTGTTCTGGTCCACTCATGTTTCTAATCCCATGCTTACTCACTCGTAATATACTCTGCTGGTTTCTCCTTTGCCCTAAGGTTTATCTAGCTTGCAGTGACTGTACTCAAGCACTTCCATTTAGGCTTTCCACAATATTCTGGAGCATGAAAGGAACTGCTGAGTCCAGCTTCTACTTATAACACTCAGGAAAAACACTACTCTACAGATCATGTAGATTGCCATCTACTTAGGTGAAGGAGGCAGTTAATAAAATGGAAAAATACTAAATAGCCAAGTTAGAAGCAGCCTGATGGTGATCTGACCAGGACATTAATGTCAGGAAAATGTGATATAATATCTTGCTATAGGTAATTTTGCAGTGGAATATGAAATTACTTGAGTGTTTGTGACTACTGTGAATTACTCTTACACTCTCCTATTTGGCAGAATAGACTGGAAGATTAAGATCAGGGAGTATGAGTTATTTTGTCAATTTTGCTCAAGCAAATATTGACATTTTACAATTAGAATTGAGGCAGACCTTCAAAATGTTCAGTGCAAACTGTAAAAAGATTTTGACACTTCTGCAATTCATAAAGTATTGAAACTAGAAACATTACTATGCTATAAAGAGTTTTAAATGAGTGGTGCTTAGGGTTTCCCCAAAGTTTGTGCTTTGTTTTGTCACTGGTCAAATTCCTTCTGGAAATTAGATTAATTAAAACTGGCATGTCAAATAGGTTTAGATCCCTTTTTTAATGTTTTCGAAACAGCCCTGAAATAACAACTTATCATATACACCTCTTTCCTGTGTATGAAGTCATCTTATTTTCAAAAGCCAGGATAGACTTTAATAAATACTTGCTCCTGTTAATAAATAGCACATGTTCTTTTATGCATGTGCTCAGTATGGGAAAAGAATTTTCACCTCTTTTTTGATAAAAATTTATGAGTGTCTGGTAGAAAATTTAAGGCAGTAAATTAAGATTTTTTTCAGAATCTTCTGAGAACTTTTTGGATCATTAAAATCATAAGAATGATACTTAGCACTTACATAAACTTTTATATTTATGCTAGTCACTATATAAGCACTCACATTTATATTTCTTGTCTTTAGTAATATATTAAAATTAATACATTTATTACATTACAATAATCTGTGTTAAAATTCGTCATTAACATTGCAAAGGGTAGTACGTGAAAGCCAGAAAAGTGCCAACAGCAGGGATTCCTGTTTGTATGGCTGCATTAAGGTACAGTCTGAGATAGTGGAATTACCACAAAATCCAAGGAAGTCATTAGCTTGACACCAGGCTTTTGACCCCACTTTTGAGAAGTGCCATCCATGGAAAGGAAACCATGCTAGTCTGGTTCAGCATGTTAAAATTTGCAGACTTCTTGTTTTCTTTCTGGAAAGTTTGTGGTTTCCCAAGCTTTTAGGAGAATGAATTCCTCCGTAGTATATTTTAACTTTGTGAAGGTCCATGGGCCTTAAAAAAATGAGAAAAGAAAATGTGCTTTCAGGCCAGAAGGAAGTGTGAAAGGCTATTAACGTGAGCATTAAATGAGTGATTTTTTTTCTAGAATCTGAGTGTTGCTTTTTTTTTCACCTCAAACATTTTAATTTGCTTCCCAAGAGAACAATTGGAATGGCCCACCCTTTAAACCTATGCAATTATTCTTGATGGGGCTAACTTAAAGATTCTACAAGTATTTACTGTACTAAAAGGCATTAATTTTCCTCTAAGCTAGCAAAATCTGATTCTGAACACACAACTCCTGCGTTTTAAGGCGTGACCTCAGTAACTTCTGGAGTTTTTCCTTAGAAGCTTAATTGAAAGAGAAATATGAAGTTTGAAGTTCATAAGCACTGAATTTTATTTCTGTAAGGGTTATTGAAGAAAAATTGCACTCTTTTCTGCCCAGTGTTCTGAATATCTGAAAAGAAAGAAGCATGTCCAAGCAGAAACTGTTGTGGAATATAGTGTTTTTAGCACCAGATCTGTATGATGCACCTGGCTAGATCCAGCCCACAGGATATTTCCACCTGACGTGAAACATCTCTCAGACAAAATGGGAAATGCAGCCTTAGAACATGGCAAGAAGGTTGTTATAGTAGCGCTGTAAATGACTACTTTTATAAAAAAACCCACAGAAGTGCTTTCTATCAGAAGATTCAATATCAGTCCTTTGATGTGGTTATCATGACATGCTTGCTGTGGTAGGAAATGATTTATGACTAAAAATAAAACTGTTCAGGAAAAAAACACAGTGCCCTTTTTTTCCTTCACAGGTGACATATAAACCATGGGCAAGCTTCTATACTTCTGAGATGGTGAATAGTTTGTTCTGCTGTTCACAGGATCATGGCAAACATTACAAGGTAGCATTTGGGAGAGTGTTTCCGTTCTTGACATTGATAATTTTCTCCTATTAAGAATAGGGGGTATTAGTAAGTTCATTAACTCCTATTGTAATAATTTTGGGAGTTTTTTAACAGGTTAGAAATGTAGCTTCTTGATTGTGTATCTTTCATGATTCACGTATATGGAGATTTCTTTGTGCATGTAGTAGTAAAGGTACAGAAATTAAAAGCTGCATAGGTGGTCAAACACTGAAGCTCTCTGTATTTACTCATTTCCTCCCATAGCTAGCAGCATTGGGTCTGAATGTAGTAGTATGTTGCTGTGCAAAATTTGGAATTAATAGTAATTCGAGAATGAAAAATTATACTATATTTCAAAGTTACCACTAAAACAGCATCTTTTTTTTAGTGCTGGGAAAAAGCCCAAACCTTATTGTTATTTAGATTAATTGATTTTTTATTTGAAAAAATGTGTAGTGCTTGCTGTGTGATTATGTGTGATGGAACATGTACATACATTTGTACCTACACACTCATGTATTTTATACACATAAAACTGGCTGGTCACTAGCAACAGTATCTACAGTTAAAACTGCCCAAAGCACTTTTACATTTAAGAGCTTCAAGTATGTTAAATAAGAAGTGATAATGGATGAGTACTGCACCCTGAGGATTGTACATTGGAAGCGTTCTCCAAGGCCAAATAATTCTCTGTGCGCTAAAGTGAATGAAGCTTGATTTCTTAATGTGTAACTTGTGAGTTAGTAACACTTGAATTAAATATTCAAATTTCTCACCCCTGGACAGTCCACGAAGAAAAGAGATCCTGAATGCGAAAGTCTGGGAAAAACCCCACGAGAGATCTTGTCTTCTTAGACTTCAGGAAACTCTCATGGGTGAAAAGCTGTTGGTGAAGGGTAATCTTCTTTGGTGGATATAATGCACATGCAGTAATTTAGGGAAATGGGCTAAGAATACATGCAGCTTATAAATTCTGTTTGATATCAGGGACTGTCTGTTTTTGTCAGCGTGGTAACATAATGGGGTAATAGACACAAGAGAAGATAGAACTGTCTGTCTGCCTCTACAGTCACTTGGCCCTCAACAGGTAATTTCCCAGTTCAGGGTTCTTGAAACTTTGGAATAGTTCAATAGTGATAGGAAAGCACGTATTTACATTTCCAGGGGATTTCAGGGGCTTTGGTGCTTGTATTTGGGAACTATGTAGCTGAGCTACCATGTCTGATTTCCATATAGGTGGAACAGATGGAGAGGCTGTACCTAAGAAATGTATCAGATCAGCCAAGGAAAGAGGGCTATGAATGAACCTGGAGACACACGGAATTAGGATGTTCCATATAAATGCAGAAGAATGTCCTCTGGGAGTAAAAGTACCAGAACAAGTAACTCATCAAAAAGGGTACAGAGCTAATTAATTTCTGGTGACATTAAAACTCTTTTCTAGTTGCTGTTTTTATTTGCCACTTTCTGTATTACATACACAGTTCAGAGGTGAAAATTCAGAACACAGAATCCAAGTAAAAAACTAGCTTAAAATCAGCTTTTACTGTATCCCTATCACTTCGTTCAAATCATCCTGCCTATACCCTTTAGCTACTGCAGTGTACCAGCAGAACCATGTGACTCATATTTTTATATTCCTCTGCATGGAGAAAACCAAATCAAGTTCCTTGCCTATGTTTTGCTTTGTAATTATGTTTAGCAGAATGATTCTTGCCTAGTCTGTATTTTGATTCCTATCAGATGAGGTTAATACTTCCCAAACTGCAAACTGGCTACCATATTGTCCTCCTTATTCAAAGTGCCACAGGCCGTTTGTAGAAACACTTCACTTTCCTGGTGAAATGCACCTAAATCACACACTTGGCTCTACTGGCTCCGCAGAACATACCTGTTTTCTGAGAAAACCACCCGTCTTCAGTTCAAAAGATGTGTGGTGTCCTCAGGCTTGCTGCACTTATACTTACAGGATTGCCAAAAGTTGCCAAATTAGTTTTGTTACAGTAGCTTTTTCTTGCATACATCTAAGCAAACAAAAAGTCAGGAAGCTTAGAACCTGAATGTATTTTCATGCTAGACCTGCTGCTATTGTATGTAAATATATGAAAGGAAAGATACCTCAGTCTTATCTTCTTCTTTTAATTTATTTAACTTTGAGCTGAGGTTTAAGGGTTGTTTCTCTTTTATTGAGGGAAAGATTGTTTTTAGAATATTCTATTCATTTAAAAACATCACCACCACTGAATAGAGTCATGAGATCCTTCTTGATGATTCACTTTTGCTTTCACTAATATTTCATTTCACCTTCAGTGGTCTAATTAGTGAGACACAAGCACATTCATAGCTTTTACCTTGGTGTAAAGTTTTAGTCAAGTATATAGAGTTTTGTGAATTACACAAGTCTACAGAGAAAAAGCTTATCATAGAATCTTTTTGTTCAGTAGCTATATTCAAAATCTATCCCCTTCTTGATAATAAATTATATTTTTCTGCAATTAAAACAGACAAATAAAGAAACCAGGTTTTAAACTTCCTCCACCCTTCTAGAGGTTCAGTATAATAAAATAGCATAAGTGGCCCCCTATGCATAAATACACAACACTGCTAGTGCATTCTATACTTAAATCAAGTTGAAATACCTGTGTTAACTTCTGGGATCATTACTCCTCATGGACAAATGGATAGGCCACCTTCCTGTACATCTTAGAAAATCAATAATGTCTGTTAACATTTCCCTCTTTTGCTTTTTTTAGTTTTCAGATTAGTCAACATGCCACCTGTCCCTGCATCAAATTAGCCTTGTGACATACAGGAGTTCATACAAATGCATAGAGAATTATTTCTAGCATGATATTGATGCGTTCTTATCCTTTGAGGAATGATTTAGTTTTCTTTCTGACATTTTCTTTAAAAGGATTAAAGCAGCAGAATGGAGGATAGAAAGCAGAAAGAAAAAAAATCTTGACTACTTGTCAGACATTCTTGCTGTCTAGCTATTATAGGTTCTTCTTTGTACTTTTACAATTTGCATAGCTTTTAGTGAATTCCAGAAGTGGAAATTATACATTATACTTTCATGTTACCCTTGTACATTTGTTCTTCTATTTTTCTTTGCTATCTGCCTCAGTTAGGGACAGTAACTCATTGGATTTTGAAATTCCTCTAGTCGTTTGCAGCTGCCACTTAGACAGCTTTCCACAGCTATCACTCAGAGGCCAATGCCTTTTCTCTTGTAGCTGTTGTTTTATTATCATTTTTGAACCTAGCTATGTCTTTGGTCTTTAGTTATCTGCTCTGATGTCAGAAATACAGGCCAGACTTAATAAGCAACACTTTTTCCATTTGCAGTCTCTAGCACAAGCCCTTCAGCTTCTAACCGCAGGAAAAAATCATACAGACGGCTTTTGTAATATCAGAAAGATTGTCTACCTTATTTAAATGTTACATTAAGATAGAAGTCTGGCCATTTGTGTTTTCAAATGAAATGTTAATTTTTGTGAGATAGCTTCCAAAACCTTTTAGTTTGATGCAGTACCTGACTCACAGGTTGCCTTGACTTCAGTGGGTTTATCTATAGATTTAAAGCGCTGTGCTCAACATTAACCCTGTTCTTTTGAAAGCAATTTTGAAGTCAGTGCACAGGTGCTCTGTTAAACTGCAAACAAATCAATAGTCTGCTGGCAGGGAAGTTATACTTCAGGGCTGGTACTTCATGATGATGGAGAAACACCTGTACTTGCATCTTAGAGCCCTGCAGCTCCTTCATCTTCTATTAAACCTCGTCCTCCTTGCGTCTGGTGACATTAATCATATACCCTGTATCTTTCACATCAGATGAGTTTTATTGATAAATCCAACATATTCAGTCCCCTGTCCAACTCTGTGAGCTGAAAATACATATACTTGGGGAAAGAAAGGCTATTACTTTTGACAGCAAATCTTGTTGGATTTGTTCTTTCATTCCAGGTGTGTCAATTTCTTCTTTAAACTAAATCACCTCTTCAGGCCAAATCAAAAGTATTAATTCCGTTTTAATGTCTTCCATTGGTGGGGCAAAATTCTGAAGTCAAGTGATCAGAGGATTCAGTCTATCGCTACGCAAGAATGAGGTTGTATAATTGAGGACCAGCATGCTCTTGTAGTGCTTATATGTTTAGGACTAAGGAGGAGGAAGGATACAATGAGTTTGAAGTAGTGCTGGGATGTCACAGGGTATTTTGACCTGTGGCTGTGGTCTGTTTTCAAACCATTGAAAACACAGGGGATTTTTAAAATGTTATAAAGTTTTCCAAAATTATCAACAATAATAATTTATTAAGTGTCATTCCTATTATATTCTTAGCTTCTCAGAAATATTCTCCTGTACCATGAAGAACACTAAGTGGTTTCAAATTGCTTTGTACACTTTGGCAGATGGAATATGGCTTCATTTTTTCTATGTGGCACACTGCCTTTAAGTTTCACATTGTTTCACGCAACTTTGGAAATATTTAGAAATAATGTACAATTAAAACATGGGCAATAAAATAATCTGATATCAGTGAAGCCATAAATCGACAGCATTTGGACATTTTTATTGCGTGCTAGTACAGTGAATTTTTTTAAATTATTACCAGTAAGTGATAGTTTATCATTTCTGGTTTGTTGCTTTTGTCTCCTCGTTCTCTTTTGTGTGTCCTGATACTGCAGCAGTTAAAACAACGCAGGCTTTGCCAGGGTAAGTCCTTCATAACAATTGACAACAAAGTGAAAACAAGTTTAAACCCCAAACAAAATGTAACTAATTCTATATATTTGGAATATATTCAGTAACAACTGGCTGTTTATTAGTTACCATCAGGAGAGATGTCCTGCCTTTCTGTTTTCCTGATTGTAGCAGCATAAGAGTTAAAGGATAAATACCCATATTCTTTTCTCACAATTGCTAAGAAAATTTCTTTTTTGTTAACATTGTTCCAGTACTCTTTATGTTTGCCAGCAACCTTCAGTCTCTGGAAAACTATCCTATGTAGTCCAAGTTCACCTCACAAAACTTTAACAAGAAGCTTTGGATCTTGGCCAGTTTGAAGTCTTTGTTGTTCAGGGAGGAGGACATTGCCACAAATCACAATGGTTTGAGAACAGAGTTCCTGATTTTGAATACTGCAGCTATGTGTTTCTTTGAAATGACGAAACTGCTTTGGTTTTATTTTCTGTTTTTAAACAGATTGTATGAATAACAGAAATTAAATGTTTTTGAGAATGATATGCTAAGAATTAAAAAAAAAACTCTCGAGAACCCAGTGTCTCTAAGTGAGAAAATTTGTCTTTAGAAAAAAATGTGGTCGTATTATTCTTTACATGAAATTATGTAAGTATGATTCCAGTCTTCTGTGTCACATGACTCCTTTCTGCTGACATGTGCAATAACATAGTAGGGTAGCGAATAGTATAAGCCCAACATTTATGTTGAAAAGCCTTTGGATAATCTTCAAAAAAGCATATGTGCACCAAATATGATGTTTAAGAAATAAAATAATTGCACAAGCTAAAGACACTGCAATAGTGCATGAAAACAAAGGTTTACTTCAGCTCAACTCAGCAGTGCAACGACTTCCTGCTTACACCTCTAAAAATGAAAAATTCTGATCTCTCTGCTGTATTTGGACAAGACTTCTAGGCCTCAAACCTCACTGTAATTGATGGAAGGACCTACCGCAGTATGAAAAACATTTTAATTGCAAACATGTTTTCTCTTATTATTCCCTAATTCACGTACATGTCTAAAATGTGAAAACCATAAGAATAAAAAAGTAAGGATTTTTCACCTGGTAATATTAATATTTTCTTCCATTTGTTCATGGATGGTCATTCTTACAACAATTTTTATTAATCTGTTCAAATGCAGAACTGCACTTACTGATGAGTTTGCAGGATTTGCTCCCCCTCTACCTTTGCAGCCCTCTGAAATGTGGCTCTTTCTGTTTTTCTACAGATACCTTGCCAGCATGTTCTGTGCCGTGCAGAGTCTTAGGAACTTGTGTACATGGAGAAGCTAATATGCTCTTCTGTTTTGTCAGTGGCTTCCACTTTAAAGACATACAGGAGCTCCTCCACCTTCCCCTTTCAGACCATGAGATCTGGAAGGGCTTTAGTTTCACCTTAGCCTGATAATGAGCCTGCACAATCTGGGTACAATGCTTTTGTGAATACACTGCTGAATTATTTCTGAATCTGTTATGATGGTTGTTGCAAAGTAAATTAAGGAGAACATGTGAAAGGAATTGTATCGGATAACTTTTATTGGAGCTAATTTAAATGGACCTTTAAAAGTGTAAATGTTCCCTAATATTTCCCATTGGAAATACAGACTTCTGGAAGTGATCAGCTCCTTTTTAGGTCAATTTTCAATGTTTAAAAATATAACTTTGTGCTTGGTGCTTGAAGACTTAAAATCTCTTGAACAGCATAATTAAAACAAGTTTCTCGTGATGTGTCATTTTTTGTAGATAACATAGCCAGGGATCTAACCACTTTGGCATTTGGGATACTCTGTACCTACTCTTTCCGATGCAGAGAACAATTTTTTATTGCAGACCACTGTGAATCAGGCCCTAAACTCGATTCTCTTACATCCCAAACTAGTGACCTAATCTGTAGCGTATAGTTTGAGAGCATGCTTTCTCTCTCAGCGTTCCCAACAAAAACTTTTTGGAAACAGATATGTCTCTGAAAAATGTTTTGGCTTGGATGAAACAGCATATTTCGATGAAATTTCATTTAGTTGAGAATGTTCCGACCCGCTCTAATTACAAGCTTCTGTTATAAGCTGGTTACGGCTTTGCCAGACATTAACGGGTTGGGCTGAAACTTTCCATGATTGTTCTCTGCCTTAGGCTGAATGTTTTGATGGCAAAGGTTTAACCATTCCATAGACCAGAGAAACAAAGTCTCTTCCACTGCTGTGAAAGCAATACTGTTGTACCTCTAGTATTTGGAGGAGGACCTTCAAACTTAACAGGGAGAAGACCTAGAGGACTGAAGATGTCTTTCGCAGTTCTCATGGAAATTCTTTCAACTTTAGTCTTTGATGGTCACTATCTGGCAGTAAGGCAGCAGAACTTGTAGAAAGATTTGCTAATAACATTTTTCCATTTCTTTAGCATAGGTTGTACCATGCCTCCACAGAAATGCCCCACACGTAAACTCCACTAAATGCCCCCAGGTCTAAGGCTGAAAGCAAAGGACGATGCATTGCCCCATTGTCCTGGAAGAGGGTCAGGGGTGATGTACAGGGCAGTGAAGACTGCCACCATTCCCCTTTACTGAGTGGTACAGAAAGAAATTTCTCTTTGAAGTTCTGTAGCTGGAAATTCAATGGAAATTGAGATATCGTGGCTCATGGACTAGGGATTCTCCAGAGGGTCATTGCTGCCTCAGCATAACACTGTCTCCGAAAAAAAGCCTTGCTTTCTCCCTTCTCTGGTTTCTGCTGTGAGCAAAACTTAGTATCCTGCGCGTGGACTGATTACATTAGTTATCCAAGTCTGTAATGTAGTTATCCATACATGAGATTGTAGTATGCTTTGTGCAATAAGGTGATTTTAATCTTCTGCCCTCTCCACCCCATCCCATAAGATTAAGAGATATAATGAGGAAGTGTTTGATATTTAAATTTACTCCTGAGTTTAAAAAATAAAAGAAAAAAGCTACTGCTACATCTTCAATATTTCTGATAATAAATGACTTGTGTTTGTCAGCACAGGATCAGAAAACTACCCTCAGTAAAACGTTTAAGTAAGTGTTAGCATCTGACATAAACGATGTAATTCATTCACAGAAAGTGACATTCAGATTTCCCTGGGGCACTGCTTTACCAGTGTAAAAGCTAATCTACTACTGTAGCAAGTCTATGTTTTAGTGTGCCATCCTCTGGTTTGGACTTCCATGAATTCACCTATTGAAGGCAGCGTTTCACCTCCAGCTCTGAAAGACTTACAAATGATCCCCCGGTTCCTGTTTTCCCAGAATCACAATAAAATCCTTCTGAGGTAATGACTCATAAAATGCCTTATGCCAGTCTCAGCAATAAGTTATTTTTTTCACTTGCTGTGCCCACTCATTTCAGCTTTACAAAACATCTTTTTTTGTGCTTTGCACAGGGCGGCCTTGTACAGTTATGTCGTGGAGCCCCATGCAGGAGAAGTCCCTCCTGACGGCATCCCACGCTGCTAGAGGAGGCTGGATGGGGCTCCAACTGCACCAGGAATTTGCTGGGCTGGCCTTTCATGAAGGAATATGCAGGATTCGGCTTACTTCAGCAGGAAAGGCTGGGGCTAGAGTAGAGCTGGTCAGAAGGTGATGGGGACTAATGCTGATCTGCTGCTGCCACATGCTTTTGTGGATGAAAGACTGCCTTGGGGTCAGGGAGATAATATTACCAGTGTACCTTCAGTCTTGTACAACAGCTGTGCACAACGGTATTCACACAAAACTCTCATGACTGGTTTGTATACTGGTTTCGAAATCAGTTAATAAGCATAGTTCTTAGCTGAAATATGTACATTTAACAGGGTCATGCTAAATCTCTCTCACCTGTAACATTGTTATGGCTTCACAATCTTCTCGCCACTTCAAGAATATTTTTGCATTATTCTAATGAGAAGAAAAAGTGTTTCACTTTTTAAAGAATTTTTCAACTGAAACTGAAATTAGAGCTGATCTGATGATCTTTTCTGTGATTTTTTTCTCACTGAACATTTCATATCTGTGAAATTATACTTCTATATGCAAAAATTTCAATTCTATTATTGTTTTCTATCCCCAGAGAAAGATCTGAATCTTTCGGATTGACTCCTCAAATTGAAAGTTATTTGGTCTGATATTAGTCTGCATCTCCTCACAGTGCAAGAGCTAAGAATGAAAGATGCTACTGTTTTCCCCTGTGGAGTGGATTTGCTTTCTTTCAGAGGTTTCAACTGCCAAAATCCACCCTGCAGACATCAGAGAGAAGGCTCATGTCAAGGGACATGACTCTGGATAGTGACAAATGTGAAAAGTTTGAGGTGTTCAAGCATGTTTTCCGCTGTGCAGAGTGGCTCTGTAAATGGGACATGCACAACCTGGCAACAGCAAGCAATTATTTATTGGGTAATGTGCAGAGCAGATATCTGTGCTGTTCAGCTACTATGCTGAGCACTAGGATGCTCAGGTGCCCCATGAGACACTGGTGAGATGGCAGTGACGGCGAGGCTGGATGGCTGATCCACAGAGGCAGAGAATTTCTCTATTCCATCCTCTGCTTCTTTTTTTTTTTCCTTGAGGTTCTACACATTTTTGTGCCAGCTTTTCTCCTCTTGAATTTGTAAGCTGCTATCACGATTTCTACAACTACCCTTTGTCTAAGTTTTCACTTTGCTTATCTTGCACAGCTTTGGTTCACGTATGTTCTCACACCTTAGCAACAATTCTCTCAGTAAAACTGTGCCAAGATCGCAGAGCTGTGCTGTACCAAACAAGGCCTTGGATTACAGAGTGCTAAGAGTCTGGGTATAATTCACACAAAGTACAGTTCCCATGAGATATGTGACACTGGAGAGAGTTTCTGAGTTAAAATAACCACAAATATTTCAGACACAATAAAAAAATATTTAATCATCTGTTCTGGTTTTGAATGAAAAAGTTACACTACATCTTGCAGAATGAAAGTTCAGATTTTTCATTTACCTCTGTTTAAACAGTGTGATTTGTTACCTCCTAAGATTTTACAGATCATACATGCAGAATAGAGTGTGCATATTTATTACTCTGTCTCACAACTGAAACATTTTTTCATGTTATGATTATAGATTTAGCTCCTTAAAAAAGTGGCCCTGTATCACTGAGCACGAATCAATTGTATATTAGTCCATCCCAACAAGCAGGATGTCAGGCAAAAATACCAGGAGGCTTGTATGGATGAACAAAGAGCTCTTGGCACAATTCAAAGATAAGAAGGAGGTGTAGAGAAGGTGGGACAAGGGGCAATGGGCACAAACTGAAGCACAGGAAGTTCCGTCTGAACATGAGGATGAACTTCTTCCCTCTGAGGGTGACGGAGCACTGGAACAGGCTGCCCAGGGAG
>Ga0065711_1005891_pt1 | contig 21866 bp, 13 predicted proteins | sample Hoacrofraction12_FD_59098 | JGI IMG/M metagenome (GOLD analysis project Ga0065711, IMG submission 59098) | Hoatzin crop microbial communities from Cojedes, Venezuela - Epithelial fraction 12 v2 (version 2) | ecosystem: Host-associated > Birds > Digestive system > Esophagus > Crop | place... | reverse complement strand
TGGACTAGATGACCCACAGAGGTCCCTTCCAACCCCTACTATTCTGTGATTCTGTGATTCTGTGATTCTGTGATTCTGTGATTCTGTGAAACTAGGACGATGACTCTGATACTTCTCATATACTGCAAGTTCTGGAGAATTTATCTGGCTGCAGTTCAAAACATTCAGAAACTGGTTTCCCTAGTGTCCTGCCCAGAAGAATTTACAGCACATCGTTTAATCATATACCAGCTCCTAGAGCTTGTCTCCAAGCTTTCTGTAACTTTTCTGTAGGTTTGCTCAGCTGATGCAGTGTTCAGACCCATCGCTGCAGCAGTGCTAAATCGCCATGGCAGCTTTCTTGGTCTGGCTGCAGAGACACTGCTTTAGAGGCAGAAAGTGTGAGGTGTGGAAAGGTAAAAAACAGGCCCAGCAGGAACAGACTATGATTGTGGTGAGAATATAGGGAAGGCTGGGGTTTGACCAGGGCAACTGAGAGAGCTGCACAACCTCTCCTGAGGCAAATCAGCTGAATCTTCCCAAGAAGGAAAGCCACATGCTAAAGAGAAGAAAATAAGCTGTTATGGTTGGGTTGAGGGCCTCTTGTGGAAAAATCCAAGGGGAAATCTAGTCTGTCTGCCAAGGGTACCAAACTTCAACACTACTGCCAGTGGTTTAGGCTGTTGTCCAGAAATTCTGGGTTGAGATGGAAAGGGGCCAATACACTTATCTGTTATAACCACTTGAAGAGTTGGTGGAGAGGTGCTTCTGGAAAATTGCAATGGAGATTGGCTTTGCTCTAGTGCTGAGCTAGAGAGTGATCTGGTCTGCCTGGCTGGATGTCCACCTTTTCCACAGAGACTAAAGGGATGTAAAATAGCAGATCTTGGGTGCATCGATTTTCTGGAGAGTACCTCTGATGCCTCAACCTGCCTTTGCACGGTGGCCTTGTGCTCAGCACACTCGGTGGGGTCTAGAGAACTAATTCTACCAGGAGATAGCCCCACCTGTGAATGGTGGGTTTTCTTGAAAGGTGGCCTGGATCGCAGGCTAATTTCTTTACTCCACTGTAATAAATTAAATGCCGCTTTGAATGGTCACACAGAGAGAAATTAAATCATAATCTGATATTTTTTTATATTGCTTGTGTGGATATCTCCTGTCAGGCATGAAAGGATGGACCTAGCTATTATTTCAGAGGAAGAAGGGTGATATAGTTTCATTGCTGGAAACTGCTCAGTATTTGATGCTATGGCAATAATGAAGAAATAACCAGTTGCAGATAAAATGTACTAACAGAGACAAAGAAGACAGCAAGCACTAATCCTTTGGGCATATCCTAATGTATGGAACTATCTTCAGCTTTATTGGATCCCTCTTAGCATTTAGGATGGATACAGTGCCAAGTAAGCTCTCTTCCTTTATCTCATAGGGTTGGGTTCTTCCCACTTTTGCCATCCAGGAAGGATCCTGCATCAGGACTTGTAGACTAAGGAGGAGTTCCCCACTGTCGCCATCTCCCTGTGAAATATAAAGCCGTTTGCTAAAGATGTGCTGGCTTGAACGCAGACAGGTGCTCAGACATCTTTGCCTAAAGCTTTGACTGTGAGCAGATTGGTTGTTTCCTTCTACTGAAGTCTCTATGAGGCCAAGGACACATGCCAGCTCTCTGTGTGAGGGCATATCTCATGTCTTTACTCACCTGTGTGTCAGGGACCTAGGAACTGTGCTTATTCTCACAATGCCACCCACAGTTAGTGCACATTCAAAGGCTTCACAAACTGTGCCACTGCATGGCTCTCGCTCCCAGCCAGCATGCTCCCATGGCATGACAAATCTCATTACCTCAGTCCAAAGCAAAGAGAAAGCAGAGGGCCGGAGGTGGTAGAAGTGTTCGTCTCCAGAGACAGTGAACAAGGGAGGGGAGTAAGAAGAAATGTCATGGGAGTTGTTTGGGCCCGTTCTCTTTCTTGATGCACAAAACAGGAGAGCTTGTGCAGTGCAGAAAATATTTTGCTTTTGCAGCTCCAGGTAGTTAGTAGCCCAAGGGGAAGGCAGGGCTGCTGGGGGAGGGAGAGGTGGCAGCCTGGTTGGACTTTCTCAGGTCTGCTCTAGCATTGGGCAGAGAGGCTCTTGCAACAGGCTGAGACTCGACAGATGCACAGGCGAGCTCTGTTTCTGGTTCCAGAAGTACTGCAAAATCCTGCTTGAACCCCAGAGGTACCCAAGGCACAAGTGCTGTCTTTGGACTTGCAGCAGGCTTCCCTGCTCCTTGTACTGGGCCAAAAAATATACTGACTTGTCATTTCTGGCCAAGGACACAACTCCAAAACAGGGTCATTTGGCACTCTCAGCCTGAATCACAACCCTGCGTGGTATAGATGGAGAAGGCTCAAACCAGATCCTTCAGGCTGAAACAGGTTTGCTTGTGTAAAACCAGCTTGGTGGCTATTCTAGCTGCATTTGTCATGTTTTGTATTTGGTAACAAAACAGTCTGTACAGGCGACGGGAGGAGCAATCCTGTAGGTTAGTAGTAGTGAAAGCATGAAATTCCTCTTTTAAAAAAAATAGAAAGAAAAAGTGAAGTTGTTTATCAATGTCTGTTGAGTGTCCTTGTCTAGGAAAGGACAAAGCACTAAGAGAAGGGAAATTCCTGTTTGAAGAATTGGAGATGAAATCGTACTAGAGATGTGGAGTATCTTTAGTTCATGGATCTTGTATAGCAAAAATAGGTGGAGAAGGTGGCTGGTCTCTCTGAAGTGTGACAGGAACCTGAGTAAGGGAGGAGCTGGGAAAGGCTCCCATGAGGTGGAGGACAGCTCTGGGATAACAGAATTTTCCGTTAGTGCTCCTGTAACTGCTTGTCAGGTGAAGGGCAGGGGGTGCTGACTCTGCCCTTGCCATGGGAGAGGAACACTGCAGGATTCATGTTTTTTTGCAGGCCTGAGATTTGGAAATCCTTCTATGTCTTAGCCAAGAGACGCAGTAACCTCATTTGCCCCTGCCTGGCTCAGTCGTTGCGCAAGAGCTGGGTCTCAGGGAACTGCTGTTCCTCTGAAGCTCTTGAAGTTGGGATGTGTCCTTCCAATCCTAGGCTGTCATCCACTATTGAACCCACATATGCCAGGTTAAATCTTTGTGTGCAGAGGAAAGTATAGATTCTCCCTCCTGTAAACACTGCAGAAATGTTGCTTCACAGGACCTGTGCTAACCTGGCTATGCCCTTCACTGCGCCCTTCTCTTGGGCTTGGCAAGGCACTCGATCCAGACTGAAAGCCATGTTTTGTTTTACCGCACTTGCTTTGCAAGTGCTTCATCACTTCCACACAGAATTTTTGGGATGGTTCAGATAATGCACACCTTGCAGCCACCATAGTCCTGTATCTCAGAACAATCTGGGCATTGGAGAAAGCTCCCTTGCAGGACCCACCAGGAGTTACCGGTGTGAGGAAGTGGGCTATGGAACAGAATAGCAAGGGCGACCCCCTACACCTCCACCTCTGCACGCAAAGTTCAGGTGGGTGTGACTTCCTCCCTCTGTTGCAACTTCCTTCAGATACTCCACTGAAGACCTGCTCCAGGCTTTGCAGACAGCTGTTACAGTTAGCACTTCTAAAATATCTGTGAAGGATAGATGTGCACTCCAGAGGGAGCAGCACCCGGTGCCCACCGGAGCTTTCTGCAGAGCCGAAGGCTCGTTTCTTCGTGCAGAACAGAAAGAAGACCACAGACCCCAAGCGCTTTACGGGAGCCTTTTACTGTTATTCACATTATAATGATGAAAGAGGCTTAGGAAGAGAAGAAAACTTCAAACTATGAAAAAAGATTTCCCCATAGGCTGGATTTCAGCTTCATCTCCTTTGTTACAAAATTTTTGCATGGTAATTTATCTTATTTGGATGATGCTCTTCTATATAGCTCTCCAGCTAATTCATTATCTCTGAGATTTGCTGAATAATCTACTCCACTTAATAGTTTTTAAGATTTACAAACAGAATATCCTATTGAATTTCATTTGGCAGAAGAGTTTATGCACATGGGATGAAATCACATGTCTTTAAACTATTCCTGAAGCAAGACAGTAGTTGAGGAACTGTAGGAAACAAGATTTAGGTCTTATCTATATGGGGGAAATGACCAACAGATTGCACGATTCCATGATAGTTCCCTAGGTACACATTCTCTCCTGAAATAGAAGTGATTTTATGCTGGAAGAATTACTCCAGTCTGATTCTAAAAACTAGTAAAACAGGTCAAATATTCAGGGTTAGATGCTCTTTTTTGTTCTTATATTCCTTCTGCCCTCTAAGGATTTGTATGCGGGGAATTTTTTCCAATTACAATTACAAAGAATTATCTTGTATAAATAGCAATTAATTGGTTAGATCTTTGCAAGCCAAAGAAAGGTTAAGCTCTCTTTCATAAAAACCTCAACAAGATACACAAGGAATGAATGTGCATCCCTGCTGACTGCCTGCAGTTGGCTGTTTGCTTCCTAAATGTAGTCACACGGTTGCCTACAAGATCCTCCGAGAACGTTTAGAAATATTTTGGTCAGGGGATTGAAAGGACAAAAGATTTTTCAGTGACTCCCACAGGAAATAGTGGGGTGGGCTGTGCATGGCTACAGACTTTCCTGCTCCAGAATTAATTGGCCCAATGTGCACAAAACATTCTTATCTGATGAAGAATTGGAAACAGGACTGTTTGCTAAAATGTTGGAAAGACCGTTGTGTTTTGGCTTCGTTCTTTGCTGGATATTTGAAGAAGGGCTTTCTGCTCTCGTTGCACTGGTTCCTCCAAATTAAAAGACCCTGTTGCCCTATTTTAATATCTCACTTCAAGCTGCAGAAGGCACGGCGGGGCAGTTCTCTCAGTTTCTACTGGGATCTTACAGAAGCGCAAGGCTTTGTGTAAAGTAGCCTGACCTCATCCTGACACCAAGAACAGGACCATCTCAGCAGACAGTGGGTGCAAACAACAGAGATGTCTGTACTTGATCCACTGAATCTTAGCCCGGCACCTATGACACAGGGGCTATTGGCACGATATGATGTTTTGCTCTCCTTCTGCTGTCTCATGCTCTTCTTCACTATGTCTGTCCCTGTGAGTAATATTTGTTGTAAAATATAGCTGTAATAAAAAAGCAGGGCAAAGTCTGTAGGTAGAGATATGATCTCTTATTGGACAAACAAGTGTAGTTTGAAAAAGTAGACAAACTTTCAGGTAGGCAAGCTGTTTTTCAGGGTTGAAATAGAAGCAGCAGATTTCAAAGCCAAATATGGATTGTGAGCAATTGCCCTAAGTGTAATCAGGTGTTTATCAGAGTGTTGGAAAGGAGGTTGTTGGGACCTGTAAAGTAGACATAATTTCAATAGGGAAAGAGAGGCAAGCTGTCTCCTCATTTATAGCCTATGGGACAGGGAGACTTTAGTGGGGAGAGGAGGATTATGAGAGGTTGTAAAACCAACATCTCCACCTAATCCATGGTATTCAATATCCAGTGGAGTTACAAATCTCTGTTCCCAGGCTTAGTAGGAAGCGGGGTTTGAGGTCAGTATGAGTCTGCTGTGAATGAAGAACAGAGATCTAGAAACAATAGTGAGCAGTAGCAGTAGCTTGTACAGAAAAGGAAAGCAAAATTAAATGACTTTTAAATCAGTTTTGTCTGGAAGCTCCTTATGGTAGGGACATTTGCAGAAACACATTTCCTCTATTAAAAAAAGTTGTGTGGGAACCAATTTTTTGCATTTCAAAGAAGCGCTGGTGATTCAAAAATTTTTCCTTTTAGGAATGGAATAAAAAAAGACCAAAAAAAAAAGGAATAAATTTCTTAGGATGTATAACTGAAAAGAGAAAAATAATGCTTCTTGTCAGATAATTTGGGGGGGACAAAAATGAAAACACTATGTTTTTCTGGGAATTAGAACATCTGAGAATTTCTTAATACAAGAGAGAAAAGTTGCTCTGGAATGGAAAATCAGATTTTGTCTCAAAGAAGCTGAAGAGGAATGCTTTTGACTGATGATTTTTGACCAGATATTAGAATATAACTTCCATTAAAGAAAACAAAATTTTCTGAAAAAAATTTTGCCTTGATGGAACCAGCATTTTCCAACTGAGAGACATTTCACTGCAGAATCAGATTAACTCATAAATTTTAAATCTCAGCATCCTAATTGACAGTAACTGGTAGGGGAGCAAGCACAAGGGTTCTGGACACGCTCCTGTTGGCTTCTGCTGTCAGCTGCCTCCGGTCTCAGAGCACTGGGTAGTTATAAACACATACAGAAGCACCCACAACCTACCCTGACCACCTGTCTGCCACCGGCTTTGCTGGGATGCCAGGTGGCACGGACTGCTGGTGCTCAGAGGTGCAGAGAAGTGTGACCACAGCTCCGTGGCCAGGTTAAATTACCTCTGCTGCTGGTGTAGGGAAAAGCCGCATGCAGAGTACAGGTAGGTTATATCCCAGCCATGGCCCCGTGCTGCTTCCAGATCTCAGGGCAAAGAGTGGAGCAGGCAGAGGTAGAACTGCAGCGAAGGCTCCAGATGAGCAAGTTAGGGTGACGGCTGTAACTATTCAGAGACATTTTCTCCAGCTGCCACTGTGAAACAAAGCACTCAGTTTGCTGCTGGGTTTTTTTGTAAGGGGCCTTTTTATGTTTAGCCTTTTAAAATGTATCAGTTAATTAATGGCCAATAAAAACAACCGACAACTACCGCTGGGCTAAGCAATTCAGCAGTTAAGTGGTTTTCAAGCTTCTCTACACATATTTTCACTAATTAGAGTAACCGAATCATCTGTTCTGGCTAAATCAGTACAGCCTTCCAATCATTCCCTAATTTCTGGGAATTGGTTGATTATTTTTAAGGATTACGGGAATGTGTTTTCCTGTAGGCTGCTCCTGCATTGGACTTTTTAGATATACAATAGTTGCTCTTAATGAAGCATAATCAGTCACTCAAGTCATGCAGTATTTGTCCTATCCCTTCTTTAGAGAGACGGCACTCAACTAGAAAATATGTAGATATATGCTTGATGAAAATAATATTTCTCTGAAATAACAATATTTGAACATGTAGTCTTTGAAAGTCTTGGAATTTGCAAGCAGGAGCTGATTCTGACATTGCTAAGCCACAAAATCGCACAAGGTCACACAACAAACTTGTTTCGGTTCCTGTCTTTCTCACTCCTCTCCCAGTGCTCCTGCTGCCATTTGAAGCTATGACCCTGAGCTCCTCATCCTCTGTCTTGAACTTTCCATTTTGTATTTGGGTTTGAGATATGAGAGAAAAGGGAGCGGGGCATAAGTAAACCAATTTTCACCACTACATGGAAGAAGAGTTTGTGACGGACACGGGTAAGGACAGCTTTGGTTCCCTGAGCCATGGACAGCTGGAATTTGGGAGGATGCACCTGAAAAAGTGTCTTCATACTTCTCCCCTTTCACTGAGGACCTGCAGATTGCACTAGCAGAGAAAGGGTGCTGAGATACGGGGAGCTTTTGTAGGGGCATGTATGAGTGTTCTTATCGTTCATACCTGCCTTACATCTTACAAGTAGCAGATGATTTGCTGAACAAAAACATCGCTGAACCCTTCTGCTATTGGTTTAGCACATTTCTCACCATCATCACGACTGTGTAAAACCCTTCTGGAGTATCACAGCTGGTTGGTCCCCTTTGCATCTCTAAGCAGAGACACGACTCCTGTTGAGCTGTTCTCATCCACTTGCACTTTCAGAGATAACTTCATTAGGAATCCACGTTTTTGAGTGAAAAAAATGTTGCTGTTTGGTGTGGGTTTTTTCAAGTTTGAGCAGAAGCAGTTAGGAAGAAAATGTGAAGGGGAAAAGAACTGTGTAGAAAGACAGCTTTCAAGCAAGGATCTTATCAAATCCATAGGGAATAAAAGCTTTCCAAGCCAGGTAGCACTGCATTGCCTTTTTCCCTGATAAATCAAAGCAAACATGTGCCAAAATGAAATGCTAAACTAGATCTTGAAATTTTGGAAAATCCTGCTAATCAAGGCTACTTCAGTGCTGGGTTTCAGTGAAAGAAGGGTATTGCCTATTCTTATTTTTTCCATAACAGACATCACTGGGAACGGGGAACTTAAAAATGCACAGTTGTAGCTTTCTTTTGGTGACAGCTGGAGCAGTACTGGACCCACAGTAGAGGTGACCAGCAGTAGGAGAATCTCTCTGAGCTACCAGTACTCTATTTTTTAGCCTTAGTGCTGCCTGGCATCTGCTGGTGCTTCTTTAGGACTGGGGAAGTGCATGAATAAACAGAACAACACCGATTTTGAACTCAGGTTTTGTAAGGGATGAGTGCTATGAGCATCCTTCTGCATTCAGGAGTGGATGATGCTACGTTTTAGAATAATCCTAGAAATCCTTTGTCACTGCCTGTTCCAAGGCAGAGGACTCCCAGCCCACATCCATCACAGCCTTCTCAGTCCAAGGCTGCCTTTGTGGTCAGTCAGACATGCCACAGCCTGGTTGGCATTCTTACACACGCTCATTGCATGAGTATTTTATACAGCGGATACAAAGCACTTCTACTCCAAAGACTTTTAGAGAAGGCCGTATCTGGTTTCCTCGCTGGTCACAGTGAATCTTGCATAACTCACTGTCTGGCAACAGCTTGTAAAATTATGATTTCGTAGCCTAGATCCTTGACACTGGAGTAGCGGATTTAAACTTTTTAGCCCTTTTTTTAGTATTGTTATGGTGCAACAAGTGACAGGATAACGTTCTGATAAAAAAAAGAAGATGAAACAGACAGTGATACCAAGACTAATTAGCACAATTTTGCAAAATATCTCACTAAAGTTTTCAAATTGGGTTTATAAAACACAAAAAATAGCATAATGGTATTGAAGAAGAGTGTATTGAAAGCATCAGCCATGGCACTCAGCTAATGCAATTGCTGCTTTCCAACCGCCCAGTTGTCAGGGTTAGCCTCAGCTTTGGTCCTTGTTTCATGTTATCCATCTAATGTAACATCTACTTCTGTGTGGTCCTGAACTCTCTTAACACCAGAGGCTCAGACCCACAGAGATCGGAGTGATAAGACGCAGCTGAGCTGACGTGCCTTCAGAGAGTGAGGTGGAAAGAAATGCAAGCTCTCTTCCAAGTGGGCTTGCTTGTCCTCCCATGTTGAGAGGGAAAAGCAAGAGGCAGCATTCAGTCACTCACTTGGACAGAGTTCAAGTATTTCTGCTGGGAAATGAACCCACAGCATTGTTGAAAGGTGCAAAGCTGCCCTGTTACCTCAACAGCTGGGCCAGGCCAGCTAAACTGGAAATCTTGCAGTACAGTGTAGTTAATGATCTGTCTAGCTGAACGAAATCTCACTGCTAATCTTCTTGACCTCAGATGTGATGCCTTTCTTAATCCCACTTTAAAATACACCTTTCTACCAAGATCTGGAAGTCTGCTGAGTAGCTACTGGAAAATTTGCATGAGCAACTTTGGCCATGGTCTACTTGCGCTGAACGGACCTAAGATGTAGATGACCCCTCCTGCTTTCTAGCTATGGTACAAATGAAGCCTTTAAGCATCGGAGTCTTTGTTACTGAAGTCTTCAAACTTGTTTTAGCATCTTGCAGGCACTTTTGTGGCTTCTGGTATGGGGGGCTGGAGCAGATGTCCTTATGCTTGCCTCAGGTCCAAGTGGCTTACCACAGCTGCTGGCAGTCGCACTGAGTGGCCACATCTTCCCTCTCAGCCCTCTATTTTTCAGTGATGGCTATGAATGGAAAGAATGAGTGGTCAAGTCATTTTTAGAAAACAGACGTTTGCAAAAAACCCAGCCAGGCACTTCCTGGGCAAAGGAGGAGGAGGAGAAGGGGCTGCAGGGGAGGCTGAGGGGCTCTGTTTTTGCTACGCTCATCCTATCACATTCTTGGTTTGGTGCAGCTCTCCCTCTTCAGGGGCCGAACCCAGATGTGAGAGGACTCACTGTGCCAGGTCAGGAGTCCAGGAGTCGTGCTTTGTCCGGGGCTCAGCAGGGGCTGGGAAATGAGGGCCTTGCTTGGCTTCAGCTTACTGCCTTCCAGCCGAGTCTCACAATGTCTGCCTCACCCTGCTCTGCACTGGGGGAACTGTCTGGCCCAGGTTGTGCAAACCCTTGTCTCACACAGCACAAAGCATGGACACCCCCGGGGCCATCCCAGCCCCAGATTGCTCAAGCAGTGGTGGCTTTGCTGTGCAGATGCTTTAGCCAGCCCAAGAAAGACACAGGAGGTCTAAACATCATAAAACACCTGGATGCTTTTCCCTTCCCCACTTTCCTTCCCACTACACAGCAGAGGTTTAGGCCAAAGACAGGGAGTGACAAATCCACCCCTCCCATCCAGACCCTCCCTCAGCACTTGGCTCAGATGGGAAATTTGGTTTGTCACAGGATGCTATCATTTTGTTTGTTTGTTTGCTTGGTTTCTTCAAAGAATGACATTCTTGAAGGTGATTTTCACCTCTATGCCTGATGCAAGAATTTTTCCTCCACTTCCTATGGCTGCAGGAGTCATATATAAGGTCAAAGAGAGAAAAAAGAAACAAAAGGAAGAAAAAAAAGAAGGGACACAGACACACATGGAGGCAAAATAAACACCAGTTTTAAAGGTTGACAAAGAGAGACACAGACTTGGTCCCCAGAACCAAGCTCAAAAGATGGACACAGGCAGATTTCCTGAACTGTCAGAGAGTACAAAAGGATCAGATTATTAGGTGTCAACACACATGATGCAGGTGATAGAGGATCACGCCAATTCTCTATAGGTCCTTTTCCTAACTCAGTAGAAATCCAAGTATCTAATAAGAAACATCCACTCACACACCATCCTGCTTATGAAGCTATTTTGAAGGGAGGCATCCTTACACTTGCTAAATAAAAAAGGAGTAAAAATAGCTATACATACTGTATCAAATGCATACAATTCTCCCTGGGAAGGACCAGCTGGAATGACAGGACCATCACTGGTTTTGCCATGCTGATCACCTCAGCAGACTTCATGAACAGTGTTAGTCTGTACCCCTACCTGGACTTCTCCCTTTCCTTAGGACAACCTGTATAGAAAATGTTTGTTCATCTTCAAATGCTGGGATTTCTTGGGCAGTTGATTGGGAAGGGAAGGTAATATGAAAACTGTAGCTCATGCTCTGAAGTACCTATGGAGGCTGGAAGTCTCTGTCACTAGAACCAATTCCTTCTGGTTTGAGTCACATCAGAAATATTGCAAAGGCAGGCGGTCTCTCAGACCTGGAATGCTGGCTGTGAAAGCAGGGATGGAAACGAAGACAAAACAAGGACATGAAGGTAACAAAAAATAAGTAATTTAAAGCTTAAGCAAACAAATGAAAACCTTTTCTATTAATGCAAATTTGTGCTTGACTTCTGTTAGCAGAAAGACTATGTAACTGTTAAACGATTCAGAGAAATCTAGATTTCCCCAGATTTGCTGCTAATTTACAGGTGTGTTCATTCCGGCCATTGCTGAAACACGCCAAGCCCGGCTGTTGCTCAGTACTGAGCTCCCTCTAGCTCCCAGGGTTTGCTGCTGTTGGATCACTGGTAACTCCTACCCTTGATATGTGCAGAGGCATGCTCTGGCCCTGGATGGTCTGCAGTTCCTCCTGCATTTTCTGCTCTCCCATCAGGCATGGGGGGGTTAGGGAGCTAGATGAGCCCACAGGCTTCCCTGAGAGAAGAGACATATTCCTCCCAGGAAGAAGGGCAGAGTGAGAGTAATAACCAACATTGACAGCACTGCATCTTTACCATGAGGATGGTGTTACGAGGCTAAGGGGCAAGGCTGCAAGGCACCTCATACACACCTTGAATAGTTGTTGGGATCTGAGCTGCACCGAGTCGGCATTTCAGTGCTCTAGAGAGATTTCCCAGGCCAGAGCCTGCTGTACAGGGTTGTCATGTGGCCAGAGCGGTCTTCGTGCAGAAAAAAATTCAAATAAGGTGACAGTAGTTTGGATCTAGACACACCTGGCAGGTGCAAAGTCTGGGTTGACACGTGAGTACTCTCGTTGATGTGTATGGCAGCTACGAGCATTAGCCCACAGAGAGCAATATTTCAGACTTGACAGCATAAGAGGGTTTTGCACGATGATACAAGTTTAGTGGTGAATCAGGGCATCTGACCTTAAAGGTTGAAGAGGCTCTGCTGTCATGAGAGTGGGCAGAGGTGGGAAAGCAGTGTCTAACCCAAAAACACGCTCCCTCCTTGCGTGTGTCTATCATCAGCTGTAGGTAGGGTGCACGGGCGTCATCGCCCTGTCATCCCAGTATCTTTGCCACCCTCAAGTACATCAAGCCACGTTTGCAAGCAGGCTGGGATGGGGAAGCGAGGGGCAGGGAAGGGAGTGAGCCCAGCCTGCATCATCAGCACCGTGGTGCAGTTGAAGTCTAGCATCACTGAGTCCCGCATCTCCATGCAGCTGCAGCAGGAGATCGTCCCTCGGCAGGCTGTCTGCAGCGTGCGCTGGAATATGATCATTGCTGCTGATCTTCTGTAATATGCGTTTTAATCTTCCATTTAGTAATGTATTTGCTCCTGGCACACTCGTGTTTGAATCATAACCACTCCACAAGCAGATCATATAACACTTTTTTACAGCCCAGAAGCTGAGTCCCCTCTCTTAAATGAACTGTCGTAACCTCAGTGTTACCCTGGAGAGAATTCCTCTGTATTTTGCCATGCAAATAATTCACATGGGTTGACACAAAGTTCTAGACCGTGAGTACAGTATGTAGCATTTGGTACAGTATGTTGCTCCTTGCAAAGCACTATTGCGTGTACATGCCTGGGATCAATTATTTTCATTGAAACAAGAGAAGCTGTATGATGAGTAAACCCAGAAGTATGACATTTTATTCCCACACTTGGTGGATATATGCAACAAAATATACTGCAAAAAGCCCACTTTAAAATCATCCTTCAATGCCAAGTGTACTGAAGTCTTATTTAGTCTCAGGAAAGGAACTATGGTAGATAATAATGTTTTTCCCTCAACCCAGAATGCTCAAACTTCAGAGGCAAAAAAGGTCTCCCTGCAAAAAAAAGCCCCATTCCCAAAGAATCACTTTGCTGCTGTTATTTTTCTTTCTTCATATTCCAGTCAAAGTGACAGGCTCCATCCAGAGCTGGCTGTCCATCATGCCAAGCAGTGTGAGCACAAAGACTAGCAAACAATCCCTACCCCCAAATTCCTACCCTAAAATGCCGACGACCTGGACCTATCGCACTATGTCTGCTCCAGGAAGAAAGGTGCCAGCACCGAGGGGGAACTCACACTTTCAGACAGCCCACTGCTGAGCAAAGGCTTTCGTCTGCAGCACCATGAACCCACCTCTATCCCCTCCCTCTCAGCAAGGGCCGTGTTCCCTTGCTCACGGACCCCAGCTCCATCCCGCCCCCCAAAGATGCAAGTCAGGGACCCCTCTCCTCCCCCCTGGGCCCAGGGGGACCCTGCCTGGCCCCTGGAGGTTTTCTGAAGACCCCAGCTCCCCTCGGCTGGGTGTTCAAGGCACAAGCTCCAAGCACTGTCAGAAGTCTCATCCATTCCTCTCTTTCCAGTTTGTTCGGCTGATTGGTCCAGGGTGTATTTTCGAAGCATTAAAGCCATAAGAAGCTTAAAGTGATAAAGTATTAGGATAGGGTTTAAGTACATCTAAGCCTTTCAATAGGATCAAGCTGTGTGCAAGGTACCAGCAGCCTGTGCTGGCACGTGATCTTATCTCTGCTGCCCTCATTATTATAACCCTCTTCATGCTGATAATGTTATAATAAGTGTAATATGAATAAACAGAAAGAAGTATCACTGCACCAGAGAACCAGCCTCCTGCTTTATTGTATCCATGGCACCTATTAACACCTGCATCCCAGGCACTCACTGAGACACGTGCATGCACACCAATGCATGCTCTGTAGTGCTGACTCCGAGCTCTTCACAACAGATGCCTTTCTTTTCCAAACAGTCCAAAAAGCTGGGAACTGTCCTATATTTTTTTTACACTTTGGAAACAGATAGTATGGACCAGCACTTCAAAAAGATATGACTATCTAATCTGCTCCCATGAACAGAGTTAAGATGCAAAATCTCACTCAGCAACCTGCTCTCTGGTGCTGGGTAGCTCTAGATCTGGCCAGATTTTGACAGTGTTAAGTAACAAGTCAAACAAAACCAGGCTGGGATCTAAAAACTCCTTTATTCCACCATCTTGATGGTAAGGGGCTGGCTGGTGACCTCAGAGCAAACTACCTAAATGAACTTCTCATAGGCCAAAGGATGGGCAAATTTTTTCGGTTCCCTACCTGACGCAAGCTGAAAGTGCTATCTCCTACTGCAGAACTCCAGTCACCTTCACCACCTTTTGGTAGCGCAGGTTGGTGCTGGACTCCTCTTAGTTGAAGCTGTCCCACTTTCCAGACACTTACGGGGCCGGAGGACAGGTGAGGGTGCCTCCAAGCACATGGCTGAGGCACACCTCAAAGAAAGGGTACACCTGGCTTTCAGTCCTCATCTCGGTGAGTGCTCCAACACTACACAAAATGTCCTTCAGGGAGATGACTTAACTGCAGAGCCTTACTGCTACTGACCAGCTCTCCCCATGAGAAACTTCTTTTCTCTCCCCTCATCTGAACGACTCGCCCATGTATGAGTGGTGTTGCCCTTTCCTCTTCTTGCTGTGTTACACAGCGCTGTGAGATGCTCACCTGGCTCCAGAGCTGTGATCCTGTGCATCTTTCAGCACCTTTACAGATAAAGACACAGTGAGATATTTGCTTGGGTAAGTCAGGACTACTATGTCTTGAATGAGAGACCCAAGTAAACACAAATCCCAGCACAGCGGAGAAGCTAATGTGGAGCCTTACAGTGGCAAGGAGAGACTGAGAAAAGGCCATATGTATGCTTTAAAATGGCTTAAATCAGGTGAAGGCGACAGCAGTATCCACAGCATTCCTGCAAACTTAGCACAGGGCTGACCCAGTGGGCCCAGCCGCCCGTGTTGATGCTGAGATAAGGATCGCGCAAGAATTTGGAAGCACAGGTTGCAGCGTGTTCCTGTTGCATCATTACTCCACGGTGTGCCTGCTTGTTTTGCAATCTCAGTAAAGCAAAAGTGCTGCTGCACGCGTGTGCCTGCTGGACAAGGGGGTCTGGCACATACCGCAGGGGCACTGTGCTGAAACGGGCACTTGCATAGCAACGACTGCAGGGTGACATTGAGGTACGACCATCATCTTCTGTGCCATTTCAAAGAGGGAACATGCATCCCTGGAAGAAAAAAATTCATCATTAAAATAAGCATCGGCATACAGAAAGGTTGACTCTCATATTTAGCTTAAGGACCAGACAGGTTGGTGGGGTTAGAGAGCACTGGGCCTGTTGCAATAAAATCCAGAGAGCAAACGCACACTGAACTTTCCACGTGACAAACAGCACATGTACTCACTTCACTGCTGGAAAAAAAAACTGGGGGGGGGCATGAGGGAGGGCAGGGGGAGAGTGTGGAGATAAACACAGATTGGGCTAAAGAAAAGGTTCTCAAAATCTTTTATTATTTTTAAGGGCCGACAAAAGAGAAAATTTTTTTCAGTTCCAGGTAATTGCAAACTTCTGTTTTTCACGTGTGGGATTTCAAAGCTTGGGGACAGATTTATGTTGCCACTCTATAGCCATAGTCAATGCTGCCATCACTGCATGGAGAGTACCTGACGTCCACGGCAGCCCCAATAAGGCAGGACAGGGTGCTGTTATTTACAGAGGGGCTCTCTGCACTTCTAGGAGTTTGGATTTGGCTGAGAATGGACTTGACACTGTCTTTGGAGGATCTCAGAGATGTAACCTAACAAATGAATAAACAAATACCCTCCAGGGGGTTGGCTGCCTGTCATGAGGTGCAATAGTGTTGTTCTTCAATTCTGTAGTCCCGTGGCTGGGCGTTTCATTCAAGGGATGAGAGAGGCAGGTCAAATCCTCACTCTGATTTACATTTGGATTCATATCAAATTCTCCTCTCTTTTAAATTCACCTCAACCAACTCTCTTGCCAGAGCCCTCAGAAATGTATCTCTCCATTTAAATATTTCTCAATAAAGAATAATTATTTAATATTTAAATATTAACTGAGAGACCAGGACAGAAAAACCATAGGAATGGTACACTGGCAGCTGGGAGCCAGGCTCTACTCCTGTGATTACTGAAATGTTGTATATGGAGTATAGTTACTCCGGGAGGAGACACCGGAATCAGCCATGGGAAGCAGTCCTCATCTGGTGGCTGGCACACTGCCCAAGGAAGCAGCTAATGCAAGTTCAAGTTTTTCCAGGCAGACAGAGGTAGTCAACCTGGAATACCCCAAGGCATCCTGGAGTATGAGCAGAAAAGGAAACACCAGCTTCTTGCATCAGAAGTGCACTAATTGCTTCGTTTTACCAAATGGTCCCAAACACAGAGTTGCTGAGCACTCTCATGAACTGCTTGAGTCGCGTGGTTTGACCCCACCTTAGTCTGCTTTAGTGGGTTGGACTCGGTGGTCTGCATCTGTGAAAAGCATTGGCTTTTTCAGTGAACGCCGGTTCACAAAAATCCGTTGTTCTGCTGTAATCCCATTGCAGGTATGTTTACAAGGAGCTAATCAGTGCATTTCTGGCCCCTGCTGTACGGACCAGTGCGTGCTGAGCTCTGAATGAGAGCCTCGGCGGAGAAGGCAGGCAGTACAACCACACCGCAGCTGTAACTCCCACATGAGCAGGGCTTGCTCCCAAGCCTCCGAAAATTAATGGAAAAGATTGCACCCTTATTTACTTGGCGCAGAAGGGAAGTTTGAGACAGAGCAGTGAAGTGATTGTATACCAAGGCGAGCTGAGGTGAAGATTGCAGGAAAGTAGCCAATTACTCGCTATCCTGTCGATATGAGTGATGATCACACGTTACGTCTAGTTTGCTACTTGCACTGAGACTTCATTAAGACTTCATTTTAGTTTCTTATTATAAAGCAGGATTCAGATATTACAGAGAAAAATCTCCTCACTGAGCTTGCAGCGAGGGAATGAGTTCCTCAGTCTTTCAGTGCAGCTCATGCCTGACCTCAGCCGTTCACTGAGCATTCACAAAGGAGGGCTGCAGGCCATGAGAAGTGCTTCTCAGTTTCAAGCATGCTTTCCTGCCAGGACATGAGACCTTCCCAGGCCCCAGGACTGCCCAACAATTAGTGCCCAGTCGGCAGTGTGCAGGCAGGAGAAGCAGTGCCCAAGGTTGAATCATAGAATTATAGGTTGGAAAAGACCTCTAAGACCTAGTCCAGTCATCCACCCAACAACACCATGCCTGTTAAACCATGTCCCGAAGTGCATATCTACACATTTTTGGAACACCTCCAGGGATGGGGACTCCACCACTTCCCTGGGCAGCCTGTTCCAATGCCTGACCACACTTTCAGTAAAGAAATTTTTCCTAATATCAAATCTAAACCTACCCTGGTGCAACTTGTGGCCATTTCCTCTCCTCCTATCAGTAGTTACTTGGGAGAGGAGACAAACACCCACCTCACTGCAACCTCCTTTCAGGTAGTTGTAGAGAGCAATAAGGTTCCCCCTCAGCCTCCTCTTCTCCAGACTAAACAGCCCCAGCTCCCTCAGCTGCTCATCATAAGACTTGTTCTCTAGACCCTTCACCAGCCTCATTGCTTTGGTCCACCTGCATCCTTGTGCCTGCAGAGCATATTCCAGCTGTGTCCTGGGGATGAAGTTCAGCAGACCTGTTCAAAATCATGGCTAAGGTTGCTGAGCAATGATGATGAAAGCACCTTTTACAGATTATTGTCATCTTCCAGCACAGTGGACTTCTCACCCCAGCCAGGGTTGCTGGAGAAAGGCCCCTGGCTTTCACTGAGATAATTTTTCATTGGGTTAATGGCACAAAAACAGGTATCTGGTGGACAAAAATGGAATCTGAAGCTTGGTGCTGCGCGCCCAGCTCTCCCAGTGCAGCACTAGCACAGTAGGGTGATGTGACGCCTTGCAGTGATGGTGACCACGCCATGTACAAACACATGGCTGTTCTCCAGGAGGTAGTTTTCCTGCATCCAGCCTGCATGAAGTGCAGAGGAAAAGGGGTTTAGATGAGGGGAGCGTGTGTGGATTCTTCCTGTGTTTGTTCACCACTCGGATGCCCTCATACTCTTACTTTGCATGGCTGAGCAGGAGCTCAATATGCTCTTGACTGTTCCACTGAAGTGCAGGGAGATTTCGCCTTTTATTTCAATGACATCATGAAGCAGGTATCTGTGCTATGTGTCTGTGCCCACCAGAGGAATGAGAAGGTGAATCCTTTGTGTTTTGTATTGGTAAAGATGCATAACAGGGATTCCTATTAGCTAACAGTGTACACGATGCTAGGGTTTTCAGTAAGCACTTCTGATTTCATACATTTGCAGAGCTAGAAATAGCTGCCATACCATCTCCCGCTCTAGCAGATAAATTATCATTGTTTCCTAAAGTTAATACATAATCTTAGGAAGTTTGTGGGCATGTGTGTGTCTATCCTATCTCCGTAATCTGTGGTGGTTTAATTGTTCACTTTTGAGTGAGAATTAGCATGGAGGGAGGGAATGGCTGACAAAGTCATTATTGACCGAACATCAGAGAATCCACACAGGCAAGCAGTGCTCGGGAATGGGTTTCATACACGTTGCTGCTCAGGGAGGTATGTTTTAGCTTCTGCTGTCCCTGGCTAGTGTCTTAGATGAGTGAGATGGTGCAGGTTATTTCCTCCCTTTTTCTGGGCAACCCTTCTGAATTTGAGAAGACAATTTAAAGTTCAGAGGTCTCAAAGCAATCTTCTGCCCTAATCGTTCGGGATTTTTTTTGTCTTTCNCTCTGTGTAAGAGGTTTCTGTGTAACCCTGTACTACTGACAGAAATGGATACTTGAAGACCTAGCAATTTAGGCATCTCGTTCAGCAACAGAAACGTGTGTGTTCAGACAGGACCAACTCCCAAATGCCTTAGTTTTCCCCCCCTTCAGTTGTGAAAGCAGAGCCTCGATCTCTTCCAAAGGTTGGCAAACAACACCCGTCCAAAGAGCACGGAATCACATATTTACCTACATCACCCAGCACACGTGACAGCGAGCAGGGCCCAAGGGTCAGGCTTCTGAGGGACCCCATGGCATGTCGATGTCCACAGGGGAGCCGGACGGGGCTGTTTGCTTTCCTCGGGTTCCGTATAAAAGGGAAAGCTCATGCTGAGCCATGGCTTTGGAGGCTCCCACTTCGCGGCAATTCATTTGGGCACACTCTGAGCCCTGCTAGAGACAGACAGACTGCCTTTTGCCAACTTTGTGGCTGGGAAATGATAAATCAGGTCTACTCCAGAAGGTCTGTAGGACAAGTTGCAAGGTGCATTAGAACCTGGTACAGGCTTGGAAACAAAGTGTGAGATGGAGCTTTGAACCAGGCTCATCAGTGGCATGAAAGCTACTTCAGCATGTTGCTTAACTTCTGCTGCTTGTCTAAAGAGTGTACTTCCCAAACGGCAGCTCTGAAAATAGAGGAGGGCACCCTGGAATCCGATAAATTGGCTGGACTCCAGCGACTTCAGGATATTGTCTGTTTACATCTGCTGCGGGGAAATCAGACATGAAAATATCACTAATACCAGAAATCCAGAATATAGAAACTCTACCCATCTGTCTTCTGTGGCCTGAAGGCCAAGAAGGAACGGGGTTGTTTTCTTTGCGTACTCTCTGAATCAGTATGTTTTCTATGGTTTACTTTTCTGGTCTCTTAAATTATCAGAATAGGCACTCTTAAAACCGTAAAAAGCAAGTCCCCACTTTGCCATGTTGTTATCATCTCTAGCATTTGTTGCTATCTATTTATTAAGGTACATCCTCTTAATAAAAACGTCCAAGAAATCAGCTTTTGTTTGCTGATTATGCATTCAGGTATTCCAGATTTATAGCGCTCATTTACCATAATTGAAGCTTATGATGAGTACAAATTTTCTACTAAAAGAAAAAGACAAAATAGCAAAATGGTATGGGGCAGCATTCGTGTAGAGATAAAGCAATGATTGTGTCATTTGTTTTGGAGGGTAGATTTGCTATTAAGCTGAAGTCTGAAGTAAGGTACATTGATTTACAGGAAATTGTTCACTCACACACATATTAGACATTTACAAACCCTACTTCAGAAGACCCTGAATACTGATAAGCCTTTGTGATTTCATCCAAGTATATCATCAATAACATCAGTGTCTGTTTATAAACATTTTTTTTCCTGATTCAGGTAGTCAAAGTTCAGGAAAATATTTGTCTTTGGTCTCTGCAAATGAATGGCTTGAAATTCAGTGACATTGCCCTCTTCAAAGGGGACCGAAGGAACCTGATTCCATTTCCTAGAAGAGCCTCAGAGAAGCAGGAGACCCAACGTGACTTTCCAGAGAAGTGGCACCCTTCTTTTTGTTTTCGACATTTAATGGAAAAAATAATTGTTTCCTCTTATTGTCCCCTTGCGTCTAGGAAGCTTTGAAAAATGTTTTCTTGATCTCCTGGACTACTTGTGGAAAGTTATATATATGACTTGAAAGAATGCATTAATAAAGAAAATACCTTCCTATAATTACGACAGCAAACTTAGACTTGGCCAGCCCCCGTCTCATAGCTGGCACTGGGACCTTTTTCCTGAAAGGCTTTGGCCCCATCTGAAGGTCCTGATTTAGCAAATCACTTAAGCACATGCTGCTGTAAAGCGGACGTGCTTAAGAGTTGCTGATGTGTAACCCTACGTTTCGCTCATCCTCCTATGTGTAGAACTGCAGAAAACAATCTGTCTTTTGTCTGTCTTGTGCACTGAGAGAGAAAGCTTTAGCAAGCAGGTGGTGTCCCCTATTACATTTCAACGCAGAGAGTATATGATAATAGCGCTTGGCACCAAGGCAAAATGCAAGTAAATATCATGTGGTGCATCTATCTGTTGCTCTGAAGGAAATATTAGGAAATGAATAATCTAAATAATCATGCACAAGAGGGCAGAGCACAGGCCACTGTGATACAGGCTTCCTCTCCTCAGAGGCAGTTGCCAGCACTGCGGTGTTTCCGTCAGAGCTGGCCACCCTTCACCCCTCCCTTGGCTGGGCAGTGGCCCAGAAATACCCATTTTCTCCACAGGCTGCGAAAGCGGCATGGGGAGACTTTTCATAGATGGGGCAGGATGTTAATTGATTTTCTCAGCTGAGCTTCCACACCTGATTCCCACTCTGCTGTACTGCGCTCCCCTTCCAGCCTCTGGTGGGGCAAAGCTGGTCCTCTCCTCAGCCATCCCTTTTGTGCCATCTTGAACAGATTTGGCTGACACCAGCATGAAAGCAAACAGAAATGGCAGTAACCAGTAACACTTCTTCCGCTTTGCCTGGGGACAGGTTTTGTGCCAGTTAATGCTCCAGAGATGTGGTTGCTCCTTAGTGCTGTGGTTATGCTGGAGTGTCTCATGGCACTGGGATCTCATCCATCCTGCTGCGGGGAAAAGTATCAGGTTGGGGTCAACAGGTTTGCCTTCATGAGCACCTGAACGATGAGCTGAAAAAAACCCAAAGCTGTTGCGTTTGCCCAGCAACGTGGCACTGCTGGGTGGCGTTATTCTGGAGAGGTTACTCTACTGTTTTTTCACTGGAAACCCTGAAATGGATGCAGGCATTAAGAAGAAATATTTGTGTCAAAATGAAAAAGTTGCATGGTAGTTTCATAGAATCATAGAATCATAGAAAGTTTTGGGTTGGAAGGGACCCCTAGAGGTCATCTAGTCCAAACCCCCCCAGCAGCGAGCAGGGACACCACTAACTAGATCAGGTTGCTCAGAG
>Ga0065711_1035758_pt1 | contig 21867 bp, 15 predicted proteins | sample Hoacrofraction12_FD_59098 | JGI IMG/M metagenome (GOLD analysis project Ga0065711, IMG submission 59098) | Hoatzin crop microbial communities from Cojedes, Venezuela - Epithelial fraction 12 v2 (version 2) | ecosystem: Host-associated > Birds > Digestive system > Esophagus > Crop | place... | reverse complement strand
CGCGGGGTCGCGCCGCGCTGACGGAGCCGCCCGCCGTGCCGGGGCCGGGCGCCGTGGCGGTGGCCCAGCGGCTCTTGGCTCTGGATCCCCTCGGATGGCGGCGGCTGCCTCCGGCTGCCCGGTGCGCAGGCCTGAACGCCGTGCTGCTGCTGAAACCCGCCCCTGTGAAGCAGAGAATGAATTTGCCTGCCTCACCGGCTGTGGTTCTCCAACACTTCGAGCCGTACGGCTGCCTCCTTGGCGACAGGGGGTTGTCACCGCTGGCCTGGGCTCGGCTGTGGGTGCCCTCCAGCCCCAGAGGCGCTTTCTACAGAATTAGCTGGAGCCTTCGTTTCCAGCCGTGTCTGTCCGTTGTTCCCCGAGCACAGAACCTCGCCTTCGTCCCCATGAAACTTCCTTTTACCTTTTTTCTGGGCTCACTTCTCATCTCGACCTCGTGAAGAGTATTTTGAATTGCGATACAGAGTGCTTGGCGCTCCTCCCAAACAGGAGGAGCTGCGGATTTACTCCGGTGCTCCTTTTCGTTCAGATCTAGGTCTGAAGGGTGCGCGATCCAAACTCGGCAGTGGCAGTGACCTATGTTAGCTTTGTGGCTGGTTGTGGAGAAGTGACAGAACGTTTCTTCAGGGTGCGGTGAATGTTGTAGGCCTGACCGCAGAGCCAAAAAGTGGGAAGGCAGGAGAATGGGAAGGTGAGGATTCGCAAAGGTAAAGTTCTCTGCTGTCTGTCAAGAGCTCTCTTATGCTAGAATAAACAAGCCAAGGTTTCTGAGCCTTCTGGAAGACTTTTTTTTTTTCCAGTTATCATAATAGCCATTTTTCTGTTATTTCCTGCTGTTTAAATTGATGTGTTTTGAACAGTTAAATATCACATTTTACACAGTTGCTTGGGCCTCATCAGTATTTTCATGCAGTGGCTTTAGCGCTTGCTTTGTTCACCGAGGACAACTCAGTTCACCTGGTACGTCCTAGGATCAGCTTGTCTCTTTTTTCCTCACGTGTCACGTAACGGGCAGCTCATTTTTGCCGTGTGACATCCAGATGTCTTCCTTCTGATTACGTGCACAGTGCTTCAGATCTTATTAGTCTCCAGGCGCACCACCTTGCGCTGTGACCTTCATACTGTTGGTTTTCGTTCTGGTGGTATCACCCTGAAGGCAGTACAAAACTTCGTGTACAACAATGTGACTTTCCTCTGTATGGTAATCCCGTAACCTGACAGACCCCTGGGCTTTTTGGGGGTGGGGTTTCTGTTTTGGTTTTGTTTTGGTCAGGAACCGTGTAAAGTGTTAAATAAGGCTACTACCATCAACATTCTTTGCGGAACTTCACTAGTAACCTTCAATTAGCTCTGTATTTCTTTTTTCAGCTGAGCAGGTTGTCTTCTTCCTGTTAGTCAGTGTACTGCTCCCTTCACAATTACTATACATTTTAAATTAGTTTCTCATTTGTTTTGCGGCACAATATTGTATGCTTTTCTGAAGTCAGCTTGACTTTCGGGAGGTCTCAACTTTTTATTCCTACTAGCTGTGGTGACAGGCAGCTTCTGGCTTTTCTGTCTCCACTGCAGAAAGCAGCTTAGGTATACCTTCCTCTTGCACAGATTTTTAGAGGAAAATTTCAAGCTCTTAAGCAGTATGAGTTGGTCCTGGTTAAACCATGACATAGTGAAAACAATACATGATTTCCCTGGCTAGGATTTTACTATTATTTTCTGTCACACCCACGCCCCCAAAGTTGTTTTCTCCACTTTGTTTCCCGTCTCAGGCTGTAGCTCTTATACTGGCTGCTTTCAAGAAGAAATGGAGCTGGGGAAATAGAAGTGTAGAAGAGTTTGAGTATTACGTTTCACCAGAGTGCCTTTTCCTAAGCACATCTTAATGAATGTCTTGTGAGGGAGCTTTTGTGAGTCAAAGATCCCAGGCTATGTTGACACCTTTCTGCCCTGCAAAAAAAGGAGAGCAGGCAAGACTGGAGGCCGTTTTTTTCTTTCAGAAGACTGAATTTAGAAGAGAGGTGTGCTAGGTGGAGAATCACACCTGATCCTCATAACTGTGCCAACCACAAACATAGCTGCTGCCTCCCCTTTACCTTTCAAGCCATTGAATCTTCCATCCCAGCTCAAGGGATAGACTTGGTGCTTACAGGAAGAGTAATCAAGGTGTATCTTTCTTGCAGCAGTTGATGTGTTTAAGAAGTAATTACTGGTAACTTGGAAAAATGATTTACGCAAGTCAGGAGACTCTTTCTCTGCAAGGGTTTTATTCTGAATTTCCCTGCTTTTCTCTGCATGTTTCCCACTAAGGTGGCTGGAACAGGTTTTATGCAGTACAAGTCAAATTATTAAGACCCTGTGGGTCTGGAAACATTCTCCTTATTCAAGACTCGGTAGAATTGGCTGGAAAGTGTCCTCTGGAAGCCATAAATACTGAGATCAAACACTAAGAGGTATTTGGGGCATGAAGTCAGGACAAAGGCGTAAGAACTCTTAAAAGAAAGGGGGTGAGGGGGGAGAAGGAAGGGAGAGCAGCAGTGAAATAGCTCTTTTTCTGAAGCTAGGAGCTCGGGCTTGGATAGCTGAGCCAGAGATCTTGGAGTGTTCCTTTGACAGAGGTGAGCTGTGTCAGAGAATGTTTCTGCCTGGGACCACAGAGGTTTAAAACGAGCACTTGGTGGAGTGATTATCGCTTTTGTGCACCGTGGTGGAAAAGACAACGAAAAAGCTTTATCTGTGGGTTAATACAGTGAACTTCCAACTAAGGAAGCATGCATGTGCACATCCCTGCTGTCACTTGGGACTGAGTTGAGAGTGTGTGTAGTGCTACTCCTGGAGGTTAGTGCCCACACAGATGTGTGACATCTCTTAAGCTGCTTCAGTGCTGACCACTTCCCATGGCACTTCAAGCTGAAATGGTAGTAACAAAGAGTTGGGAAGGATGGTAACATCTTTGACTAAGTGAATTAACATGTGTTTCCGGGACTCCCTTCCACAGTATTTAAGGTTTTGTGAGTGTTAAATTACACTGTATTGCCGAGTTGCTTTATCTTCCTCTATAAAGAGCTTTTAGATGAATAGCCCCCCAAAGCCTTTCTGTATGACTTTTATTATCCTGTCAGTGGGGCGCATGGTAAAGGCGTGCTGACAGCAGTTGCAGGAATTGGTGATTATGTTTTGCGATACTTAAGCTTGAATAGTTTTTTTAACAGCTTTACATATATGTCTTTAAGAGTTTTCATTACAGATCTTTACCAACCATAAGAAACCTCTATCACAACTTCATTGTAAGATGATGTCAACTGAAACTGTTGCTTTGGGAATTCACAGGGTCAATGATTTGAAGACTGGTACGCTGGTAGGAATTGACAAATATGGAAACAAATACTATGAAGACAGAAGAAACTTCTTTGGTATGTGTGCTAATGTGAACATCTCCTGACTGGCTGTCCAACTTTTTATAGCTTGTGTTGTTTCTGCTGGTGAAATAGAACTTGTTGCCTGCCCGACTTCCTCGCGCTTGATGTGTGCGAGAGGGGGCCATAGAAATGCTTTGACATCTTTTGTCTCTTTACTGCTTCCCTCAATTCATTTGCAGACATAGTCAATCTGAAATAATAAATATGGGATAAATACAAGCCAGGTAGATGCTCTACGTGTAGGTGTGCTTATAAGATAATGTGATTGAGACCTGAATTTGGTCCTTGAGCTAAAAGCTGGTAGCTTAACAGGCATGGAAGAAAGAGAACTGCCTTTGAAACTGCCTCACAGCTGTATTTACTTGTATGATCACTTCAGGGCAAAGAAACACAGGTTAGCTTAAACTTCCTATTACCTTAAGTAACGGGATTTTAAATAACCTTTGTAGAGTACTTAGAAAGGTAGCACCTAAAGCAACAAAGGTGACACATAAGCACTTGACTCTTGTCACACTGGTTAGGCCAAGCTCTGCCTACTATAGGTTAACTTGTAGGGTACCTGGGGAAAGCAGTTGCTGGTAAACATTGCTTGGTAGTTTTATATGGCTGAAACTTAGTTTAATCATGGGTTACTAATGGCAATGTCCATTTGGAAAGGACTCCTCCTAATGGGGAAAAAAAAAATCCCCAAACCTGTTTCTCTGCCTGAAAACTTTATAAGTTCCTGTTTCTCATTGTTTATACAATAGCTAATAATTGCTCCCTTGTGAGAGTGTTGGATTCAGCCATATAAAAATACAGAAGACTTACAAAAATGAAAGCTGTACTGGCTTTGAAGTAAGTGCCCATAATGGTAGATACTTGTAGTCAAAATACTTTTCCTTGTGTTTTCATGAATTCTCTCCTTTATTGGAAAATCGTTTGGTTTTTTGACCTAATACAATATTTGTGTTTGTTAATTTAAGGTCGTCACAGATGGGTCAGCTACACTAATGAAATGAATGGCAAAAATACGTTTTGGGAAGTTGATGGAAGTATGGTGCCCCCGGAATGGTAAACCATTGAGCTTAATAATGTGGACAGATACCAATTGTGTAATTGCCTGTATATTTTTTTGTATTACAAAGCAGAAGATAAAAAAAAAAACAAAACACACAACTTTATGTTAATCAAATTTTCTTGGATGCACCTATCTTACATATAACCAGAAGATTTCAGGCTGGTTACTTTTCATTTTGAACTGCATTCATAATGTTATGTTGCTCACTGTCCTGACAGCCACACTCATTGCTGCTTGGAATGCGAAGAGCATTTTGCCAGCCAGATTGAGCAGGTCAAGCCAGTCTTCCAGTTTTCCTTATTGGCTGTGATTCCATCTTTATGCTTGCCAAAGCCGGCAATAGCATCAAGCGGCCAGGGGTAGAAAAAATTCTTTTATTATCCATTCTAGACAAGAACCTCAAGAATGTAAGCAGTGATGGAACAGCATTCCTTAATCCACAGCTATCAACAGCATAATTGTTTCAGTTGATATACATTGATACTCTACAAGATGATGAACAGCAAAGGGCCAGGATGCTCTGTGTGTTGATTGCTGTGTGACTATAATTTTTCTTAAGATTTTAGTTTCTGTTCATGTGTTTCAGTAATAATGCTGTACAACCTTGAGCTCCAGAAGGTCACTGGCTACACAGCTGTTAATACCATTTTTGTCTTCCTAAATAACTCGGGGGGGGGGGAAACACATACAAAATAAAGTTACAGCGTATGCTAGCAAAAAGCAATCTCTACCCAGTTCTTGAGGAATATGAACAGCACTTCAGCCATGAAGCAGTGAAAGGAGATATGAAGTAAGAGGTGCTTTGGGTAGACTGAGCATTGCTGAACACTGGTTTTTATTATTCCTGTGATAGGTGTTCTGTGCCAAGGCTGAGATTGACTACCTAGACAGTCTACCTACGCATTTCTCAAATGTTCTCATCAGCGCCACAATTTAGGAGTTCAGATAATCAGTTTTGTTTCAAATTCTCCTAGCCTTAAAATTACGTTTAATGCAGTTAATGCTTTTTTCTGTCTTCTCCAGTAAGAGCTTAATGGCATTGTTTTTTGAAAGTGACATTAGAATCTCAAAAACTAGCATGTTCATGCGAGTGTGGGGCTGTTCCCTGTTACCTGAATCATAACTGTTGTTTGGTTCTAGCTTTTATCCTTCCACTGTTAGACTGTGACAGTTTTCAAGATTTTCCTTATTTTGAGGCAGGTTTTTGTTGTGTTTTTTATTTTTCTTTGCTCATGCTTGTGTGTTGTTTTTTGTGTCCTTACAAACCTCGATAAAGGGTTTCTTCCTGAGTATCAAAGTCATATTTCTAGGATTAAGTAGCTTGTTTAGATCGCATAAATTAGTAAGGTAGAAAAACTTGTTTTCCTAACAATGTGGAAACGAATGCCCTAGAAGAAACAGTAAATGTTTCATTATCTTCAAGACTGGTCAGTGCATTGGGGCACGAAACAGTAAACATTCCTGTGTTCTAACGTGTTTTTGTCGGGAAACGTAGTTGTGCAGGACTGTTCTGGTTTTGTGGTTTGTTTTTTTTTGTCACTCATAAATTTGTATGTCCCATGGCAACCTTACACATTTATGTAGGAATCCTAGCTTTGTGATGCATCTAAATCACTGATCTGTAATCCTATGCTGTTCAAATACATCTTTAAAAGTACAAGTATTTTGTCTGGGAATAGATGCTGTCATTTAAGACTGTATTTTTTTTCGTCTAGTGGTATACTGTCTTAGATTTTTAATATGGCATAGGCTTCTGAATTGAGACTGTTAAAATATTGTACAAGTTGCTGTCAATGTAACACTGGAGTCATGCAACTGCGCAGGAAATGAGTGGATTTTTTTGACCCAGAAATTGGTTGGAAATAAATTGTGTGAAATAAATTCTATTAACAAAGAGATTAATTTGGTCCATAGCATAATAGTATCTGTCCTGTTAGTTGTAAAAAAAATATTTATTTCTTAAAGCACTAGCTGTCCCTTCAACAAAAGGAAAAGTGAGACAAGTTTATCATCCTCGGGTCAACTGGGATGTGTATAAAGTACCGTTGTAACAGCTGGGTTGTGATTTGAATACTTCTTCTAAATGCTGATTTTTGACTCCGGGTTTCAGTTAATTCAGCTCAGTAGAGCATTTTGTGGGTATGTTATTGGACCCTCTGCAGGTGGAAGCAGGTTTTACTACATTGTTTATGCTGGTGTTACTTTCAGAAAATATTTTGCAAATATTGTGCCTAAAGATGACACTTTTAACAAAATTGAGGTTTAAGGCCAAGGCTAATGTAGAGATTTCAGATTTTGCTTTTTTAAATAGTAATGCTAACTAGTTTGTAACGGTGTGTGTGTAGGATGACGCTGCTGATTATTCTGCTGAGCGCGCTGTTTTCTTGGGAAGTGTAGAGAACACGAGCAGATGTGCAGGATAAACACTTTCGTATTTTTTCCAGCATAAGTCATACTACAGGTTGTTTTTCTCCATGTTTCTGGTTGTTGAATACACTCTGCATCTTAAGGTACAGTGTTTTGGTCAGTTGTGTGCCTTCAGGATTGTGGAATATGAATGACTGTTGAAATACCATCAGGTGGACCTGACTATGCATGATGAATTGGAAAAAAGTGTTTTGGTATATTGAAAAGTTCTAAGAACAACTGTCTGGAAAAAATAAAATGATAATTCTTTTAGCTAGCCTTTACCTTCTGTCAGTTACTGGAGAAAAGGAAAAAGCAACAAGAAAAAACATCTCGTGTAATAACATATTGTACTACCGTTGTTAGGAACTACTGAATATTTTCAGTATTCTGAAATAATTGATGTAATATCTTTTGACAACGGATGTGCTGAAATCACAGTCTGAAGGAAATCAAAAGAGTTGTTTTGACATATGTCTACTACATGGGGAATTGAGACTGCTGCTTTTTTAAAATGTTGCCTTACCAGAATGTGTGGGCTTGTGGTTTACTCTGATTTAGCTGTGTTATTTAACCTCTTTGTTACTCTGGGTTTTCTTTTCTTATCTTCAAAATCAAGATGCTGGTATATGCTTTGGAAACAAGTTAATTAGATTTTTTTTTTTTTTTTTTTTATTCCCTCCATGCTTTCATTGGGAATGATTAGTATTAATCTTCTTGTAATGCTGTAAACGATACTGGGCACATTTTTTTTCCCTACACAAAGACATCTTTTACACTGTTAGACAGTTAGAAAAGCCAAAATACTTGTTTCGTCTTAGTACTTCCATTTTTGAAGGGTGTGCTTGGTGAACTTATAAACAATAAAAGTTAAATCTGTGCATACCAATGCCTGCATGCACTCTATTTAGTGCTTTCATAGATGTCTCCATTACAGAATTTCTCTAATTGTTGGGCTGTGTGTTCAGCTCATTTCCAATTTACCGTTATGTTAGAAAGCCCAGTATCACCTTTTGTTCCTCGTTCATTTATCTCCCAACCTAGAAATACTACAGTTAGCAAATTGTCTCCAGGATCCCCAGGTGATACTATTTTACACAGCTGGCATATGCTGCTTCATGCATGTACTCACAGTCACACATAGTCACAACTTACATACAGATCCACTCTTTACAAGCAAAACTTTTTTCTGTTTGCTTAAAAATAGCAAAAAAAATAAGCAGGAAGATAATATGGATAAATGACTTTCAGGTTTAATATTTTATACTTTTGGCTGTGTGTAAAAGCTTTTGAAAGGTTTCAGGGAAGAAAATGTCAGTGTTAAGAGGAACATGTGACTCCTTGTGAATCCCTGAGCAGCTTGTAAGTACTAGTTAGGGTACCAAAAGTATTTTCACAGGCAAAGAGTTTTCTTAGTACAAACTGGCTATCCTGAATGTGTGCTTCTTGATAATAATGCTGTTTGCTCTCTTCCTAGCGCAAGGGCTATAGGGGTTATAGTTCTCTCCATCCACCCTCCCACCTGCACCAGTAGAAACAGGCTTGGGTCACAGGCAAGCTGAAGCCTGGGTGAAATGTTCTGGGCAGGTTTGTTAGTAAGGAAGTGTGCTTAAAGCAATGTTAACTGCTGCTGCTGCTGCCACCCCCTTAATGAAAGGCTGCACAGAGAAGTGAAATATTAGGGGTGTAAAATAAGGATAGATGAATCAAAGAGCTCAGTGCTGCTTTTTTCATTAATGCTATTACCAGCTGCAGGCTATCTACACTCAGAAGTTTGGCAACATAGCAAGTTGGATTGTCTCACTTTATGATCACAAGAGGAAAAGGAGGAGTGAAATTGTATGGCTGAGTGCAGAGACAGAGGGCAGGACCCTGCTCTTCTGGCAGCTGCAGCCTCTTACTTTACGGTGTGCAGGAGTAGGGCAACGGGCAGGGCTGCAAGGATGATCTAGGTATTACGGGGACAGGATGTTGAGTAAGTCCACATTATCACAGTACTGAGAAAGAAGCGTGTCATCCTGAGAAGTAGAAAGAATTACTGGCTGCACTCATGCAAAGTGACTTTTCCTTTCTGCTTATTACCAGGAAGACTTATATAGGGTATAGCATTTGACTCTGGGTACCATGCTCTTAAAGAAAACAAATATATGCATACACCAGTGGAAGAAGCCTAGGGAGGAGCAGCAGGAACAGTCAGACGCCTGAGGACAGTTGGAAAGAATTGGGGTTGCTTAAAAAGGAGACGAAATGACCATGGATATAAGCTTGAAGCATTTAGTCTCTTGTGGAAGGGAAAGGCACAGTCTGTCTTGGGTAGAATAGATGGATAGAATAAGAAGTAAGTTTAAATTACAGAAGGAGTGCTACAGAGTGGACATTACTATCCTTACCACTAAAAAATTCTACTCATCTTTGCTGGCATAACTTGGTTTAGGAAGATGAGCAAGCCAGTATTACAGCAGCTCCATAACAACTTAAGCAGGTGTCTGCAGGGAGTGATGTGGATGTACCTGATACTTGCTTGAGCCTAAAGCCTATGCAGAGTGTCTAAATCCCTTCCAGACTTGTATTTTTTGATTCTTTGAACCTCACATCTAAGGGTTTGGTGGCTATTTCCACTGAAACAAGGTGAGGGGAGGGGACTTGGTATCTCATGTCTTTAATCTGTTGGGGATCAGGGGAGAGAATAGCATTTTTTCCCAAAAAAAATTCCTCTATCAGGCTTTATTTTCAGGTTATGTTCACATCTCATGCAAGAGTTCGCTATGTGTCTGTTTATTCCTGCCATGGGCTCCTATTCGCTATTCAGTGATCAGGATACTGCTGTCGCTGAAATTTGGAAGAGCACGAGTTTGCTTTTGGAGGATTCTTGGAGTTTCAGCTTGAGCCCACTGAGCGGGGGCAACTTGGAACCCAGTTTTCCACTTTCAACAGGGTTATGCTGTCGAATAAGGCATCCTTTGGACAGCATATAAAGTGCACGCGCGTCAAGGACTGACATCCTAGATGCTAGATGTGCTTCTCTTGCATCATGTTCAAAGCCTTTCGTGGCTGTCTGCACACTGTTCATTTACCATGTATCTGGTTTAATGGAATTTTGTTTGTTTTGGCCAAACACTTTGCAAAAACAAATTGACAACTGTTTTTTGTATACAAACTGGTTAAAAATAATCTGCGTGTTCAATATGTTATGTCATGTGGGGAAAGAAGAACTGTAATTTGAGGGTAGTTTTCTCCTTTTGCAGGGACACTTCATTTTGCCAGCACTGTCCTATGTATGTGTAATGTCTGTCCTGTACTTTGATATTTATTTCTTTATGGTGCAAATCCGACATCACTGGAAGGAGCTTCAGGAGTGCTAACTCTGTACAATGAAATATTTCAAATTTAACTTCAGTTTAATAGTCTAAAACCTCTTTGTTAGTTGATCTAACAGCTGAAGGAGAGAGGAATGTAGCATCTCAGACTTAAATGTGCCAACATACAAAGAAATGTTAAGAAATGTGCTATCCTCCTGTAAAATCGCTGCTTTTCAAGTCAAGGAAAACAAAACAAAAAGATTGAACAGAAAAGGAAGGACGGGGTTAAATTTCTGTCCTTTCAGGAGCTTCACAATAAATTTGTGGGCTTTGTAACTAGATTAAATGGTAGTGTGGTGTCTTCAGGTAAATGGGATGCTGTCTCATTACTATACAATCTTATCTTGTAGTAGCTTGCATGAGAAATCAGAGCTATCTCCCATGTATAAACAAATAAAAACTTCTTGCTTGTCCCTTATTCCTTCTCTTCACATTCTTCTCTGCCCTTTGACCATGACACACATCTTCACTTCTTTTTGGTCTTGTTGCAACATGGTTAACTTCTTAGAAAAAGTGGATGGGAGCAAGTTGGCAAACATCCTGAACTTACGTAGATGGTGCCTGAACCTTGCAGATGCACATATGGTAGTAGCTGTGGAGTTTGTGTAGCATCCGTTCTTGTTTGACAGCTTGTACATCATATAATTGGCTTCGGTCCCTTATAGCTTCAGTTTGAAATCTCCTTGCTTTTAAATATTTGTCTAAGACTTAGGAGAAAATTCTACATAGTCTGGAGAGTATTTGAAGATACTTTGAGGTGTCTTTCATCTGTTTACCCACGGAAAAGTCCAGAGGCTTTGCCTAGCCTCAGCCTGCTTGGTAGTGACTCTGCTTTGTGATTCAGGAAGCTGCCTCAGCCTCTTCAGAGCTTCTGCTACCCTCCTGATTTTCTTTGCTCTGTGTTTGTTGTCTGCTTCTTTGTAGGTTTTAAGCCATTAATTGCTTTTGAATCCTGTTTTTCCATGCATGGATTTATAGGCAGAGTTTGTATAGAAGTCTGGCCATCTGCAAGACTTCCAATCTCTTTATTCATGCTGTTCGATCTAGTGCGTGAAAAGCTTTTCTTGAGCATCTGGGAGCAGTCTATGGAGACATCAGGGCTTCAAAGGACTCTTTGAGGGAGGTTGTCAAGGGGAAAGTCTTCCCAAAATAAAGTTTCCCGATTTTACATATTTTTGCTTAAGTGGAGAGTGGGAGTTTTTGTGTGAGAGAACAGACTCTCTGCAAACCAAAATGCTTTTGTAAGTCACATGATGGGCTTTTAAGGGAAATCTGTTGTGACCAGGCTTAAGCCTTGAAACTCTTAAATTTAAGTGTACTTAATAGTAGATGGAGTTCTAAAACTTTTGAAATCTCTTCAGGTATTTCAGTACCTGTGACTGTACTGACATGTCTCGTAGGTAAGCATTTTTATTTCTGCTTCCCAGTGAGAAAATGGGATTTAAGGGTTGGTTTTGCTGATCTGTTTAAATTTGAGGCCGATTTCATGTTTATGTTATAGAACTCTGGAAAATTCTGAGATCAAATACATTAATTACTCCAAAATACTGTATTTTAGAAGACTTCATAGATTTAGTCGTAGAAAACCTGCAAAAGAGTAGTTCAAAGGACAGAATAAAACTATTTAAGTGAGTAAAGAAGTCAATATTGTGATAATTTTTCTGACATTTCAAGGAGTGTACGACCTGAGTAGACTTGTAATGACAGAGGTGCCAGACATCAACGCAAGCTTGAAATCTAGTTGATTTTAACTGAGCTTTAGTACAGTTCTTGTGCTCCACCTGCTCCAGCCTGTCTTTCAGGGCCTTTGTAACTGCATTTCTGTCTGAGAAGACAATTTTTTGTTTGCCCTGTTGGTGTGCACAGCTCTCGGGGGAGCATGGGGATGGTGAGGCATGGTGACAGGTGCAGACGTAAGATTTTGTCTGCAGGATCGCTATCCACTATTACCAGAACATCACTAGGTGAAGGTGTGTGAGATCGGTTTGCCTCTGTATGTTACAGAAGGCAATTTTGAAAAGCTGAGGCTCCTCTGGAGTGATAATATTTTGAAGTGCAGTACTTAAGCCAGCGTTGGCAGAATGTGTATGGATACATGGACTGTTCTTATCCCCTTCCTCTCATGCCACAGAGTGTGTGTTTCTTTGTGTTAGCAATGGAGGGCTGGCTTGTTGGGTGTGAGCATATGATGCCACCTCTGTCACGTTAGCTGTTCTACAGCGTTTCTGCCAGCTGTGATGCTAGCCATCATAGGACAGGTGGTCTGGAGCACACTAGTAGGCAGAATTCCTCTAATGGCTGTGAACTGGGAGAGGGAGTTCACCTGAGGTCAGAGCTCTGTGTAACATGGCCAGGGCATTTCAGAGGCTGGTAATGCCAGGTTTAAAACCCAGGAAGGCCTGATCCTGTATCCTCAGACCACATTGACTTTAGTAGCACTATGGGGCCACCTTCTTCCACACAGAAATCACTACCCAAAATCTTTTTTAATAGAAGTAGTGGGAAATGTATACTTGAAATGATACCAGATCTACAAAGGAGAATGGGGGGAGGAAGAGAGGGATCCCCTTCCCATTCATGTTGCACTGGGTCACTTCATCTGAAAGTATGTATAACTTTCAAACTCTCAAGTGGATTATTTTTCCCATAGGAGGCCATTCTTTACCTCTAAACAAGGGGTTTCTTCTTACTTTTACAGGATCTTATGGTTCCATCTGGTTTTGTGTTCAAGCTAGTTTGCTGGCAGTCCTTAAGTTCTACAACGTGTGGCTTTTGTTTGGGGTTTTTGTTTGTTTTTTACTTACAGAAAATTAACATGTGGCTGACTTTTTTTATTTAAAGTGAGATTTTGTACTGAAGTTATAACCAAAGTTGTGAGGTTTTCTTTTTCTGAAATAAATGTCTAGAAGCTATTTGACTGAAATGATAATCAGCCTTCTGTAGACCTTTCCAGATTCAGAATATACTTGTCAGTCTACTTTTCACTACTTTTATTGTGGTTTTGTTCTGCTGTATCAATGAAGTATGCCAGATTTGTTGCTAAAGGCTGAAGATGCAATTTTTAGGCTTTCTAATAACAACTGGAATAGAAGACTTCTTATTTTTTGGTCAGGTCTTTGGCAAAAGCTGATTAGCAGAAGCCTCTTTAATTCTACCTCAGTAAAAAATACATAAGCTTGCAAAAAAAGTCATAACCTCGCTTCTGTCATAACTGTGTATACAGTATGAAGCACATGTAAACTGGCAGATGATTAAAATGTTATTCAGGTTTGAAAGTTGCTTTGCACTGAAATGGAAATGGGATGAAATCAGTTCAGTTGATCTTTGCTGTAGTGTTCCAGTAAATTGTTGTGGAAAATACTTTGCTTGATCATTAATGTTGTTTACATAGGGAGGACTGACGTTTAGTTCATAGGTAAAGGATAATCACTATAATCACTTGGTAATTACCCCGTTACTAATTGGTATTAATCATTTTATTGTGCAGTCAGTAAACATTCATGTGATTGTTCTAGGTGAAACTGCATCATTAATCCATATCCCAAGTGGCAGCCTCAGAAATGCTTTGGAGATGGTATTAAAATTGTGCAGTGTAGTCTTCTGATAATTGAAAACAAAATTAAAAGCTCAAACCTAAAAACTTTCAGACAACAAAACAAAACCTTGTGATTTTGTCATTTGTAGTGCCTGCCTTGACCTTGCTGGCTGGTTAAGGCCGTACAAATGCAGAACAATGAAATACTCTCTGCCCACATACGAAGTGTACAAAAGAACAGGAAATTCAAACTCAGGTGTGCTTTCAGTTGCTGGGAAGCAGAGCTGTTATTTATCTGTTATGTTTGTGTAATTACGCTAAATCAGTATCCTGTAGTCTCGTTCAAAGTCATACTGGATTAAGGAGTAATCCGTAAGGATTTAAGCACAGGAAAGACATGGACCTCTTGGAGCAGTTCCAGAGGAGGGCCACAAAAATGATGAGAGGGATGGAACACCTCTGCTGTGAGGAAAGGGTGAGAGAGCTGGGACTGTGCAGCCTGGAGAAGGCTCCAGGGAGACCTTACTGTGGCCTTTCAGTACTTAGAGGGGACTTAGAAGAAAGCTGGAGAGAGACTTTTTACCAGGGCCTGTAGTGACAGGACAAGGGGTAATGGCTTCAAGCTGAAAGAGAGTAGATTTAGACTAGGTAGAAGAAAGAAATTCCTTGCTATGAGGGTGGTGAGGCCCTGGAACAGGTTACCCAGAGAAGTTGTGGGTGCCCTCTCCCTGGAAGTGTTCAGGGCCAGGTTGGATGGGGCTTTGAGCAACCTGGTCTAGTGGAAGGTGTCCCTGCCTATGGTCGGGGGTTGGAACTAGATGACCTATAAGGTCCCTTCCAACCCAAACCATTCTATGATAAAATTAACCACCCCCACCCCCCAATAACACTTAGTGTCTCTTCAGAGGAGAATCCCAGGGAGTCAGGAGGAAGGCTTGTTAGAGATCATGTAATGTTCCTTAATAACTGTGTCTCTTTCCTCTTCAGGCATCGCTGGCTTCACTCAATGACAGATGACCCTCCAACTACTCATCCACCAGTCGCTCGTAAATTTATCTGGGAGAACCATAAATTCAATCTGAGTGGCACTCCTGGACAGTACGTACCTTACTCTACTACTCGCAAGAAGATACAGGAGTGGATCCCACCTACAACAGCTGGCAAATAACAAAATATGTGACTTGCCTCAGCTTTGACTTTCAGTGCAAATTGTATTTTCACTGGGTTTGCTCAAAATAAAATCCTCCTGTGACAGCTGTAGTTTAGTTTATTGAATTGGGGGGAAAACAAATGAGAATCGGGAAGAAGTAGAGGACAGAATACATGACAAGTCTTAATCTCAAGATGTTGGGCTTTTTGTCATATTGTCAGTGGCTTGTCTTCACATAAGCAGCTCTCAAACTCTTTCTAGCATGATAACCATTCCTGTGACAGTCACTTCTCACATTTGTACCATTCAACAGAATACAAGTATAAATTTGAAATACAGGATTCGCATCTTTAACATTATCCTATTATAGTCTGTGCTTGGCAAATAATGCATTATTCATGTACTATTTTAGGAAGCCATCTCTTGTCTTATAAATGTTTTAAGTTAGAATAATAAGGCAAATCAAACATTATAGTTTTTATTATAAATTCTTTGTGCATGAGTATGCATGCATAGCTGTACTACAGTGTGGTATGATACATGATATAAAACTTGTAAGGCTACAGTAATCAGATGACATCTTGCCCCCCAAGAGAACTCGGCCGTAAGCAGAGGGCCCCCTGTCACAGAAGTCCTTTTTGTTGCTTCTGTGTTACTGATGTTCTCACAAGGGTTTGGGATGCGCCGTTTGCCCTGTGGTGATAAGACTTCAAAGGTCTTTGGGAGTTTCAGAATGCACGCTTTTTTGGGGAGGCAGAGAAGTAAAATGTACCAGAACCTATTCTTAAAAATGTGAAGTTTGTGAGTTTGCATTTGGAAGAGTGGGTTGGGGCTGTGGCTTTTTTCTGTATCTTGCAGGTGGTTGGTTCTTACTCCAGCCTGCTCATATTTTTCAGCAGGGCCGCCCTCTCCACAGGGCTGCATGCATCTGGTGACCGGTCTGCAGGTACCTCTGACAGCGGTGGGGCCCGCCCAGCTCCTCACTGCACCCCCCACCCCGCTGAATGGGGGAGAAAACAGAAAGCTTGTGGGCTGAGAGAAAGATTGGGAGACTGCTTGCCAGTTACCGTCATGGGCAAAAGAGACTTGACTTTATTGCCAATTAAGTTAGATTTGCATAGTGAGAAACAAAGAAAAAAAAAAAAAGTCAAACACCACATCCCCAGCTTCTTCCCAGGCTCAAGCTGATACCTTCATTCCTGACTCCTCTGCCTCCCCCCTGCAGCAGCCCTGGGGAAGGGGGCTTGTGGTTGGTCCATGACAGCCCCTTTCTGCTGCTCCTTCCTGGCGCGTTCCACCGCGAGTCCTCTCCACGGGTGTGCAGCCCTTCGGGCTGAACTTGCTCCAGCCCAGGCTCTCCTGTCAAGACATGCCTGCCTGCTCCGGTGTGGGCCCCTCCGGGGGCTGCCAGGAATCTGCTCCAGTGACTGGAGCGCCTGCTCGCCCTCCTCCTGCTCCTCTGCCTGCGCAATGTTTTTGGCCTTTCTTCAACACTTGTTCCCAGAGGGGCCGCCATCTTGGCTGAGGGGCTCAGCTGTGTCCCGGGCAGGGGCAGCTGGAACCAGCTGTGTCGGTGCAGGGCAGCCCCGGCCGCTCCTCGCAGGCTGCCCCGCAGCCCCCGCTGCCAGCGCCTTGACCATGACACCCAATACGCTGAAATGCAACAATCATTGGTAAGGACAGCTGAGAAGGGTTTGGAAGATTTTGTATTCTTGCAGTTGCTTGTCAAGAAGAGAAAACCCACTTCGCTCCCCAGTAGCCACCCCGGCAGCCGCGCTGCTGGCTCTGCTGGCTTCGTTCCCTTCCCATCCCTGCCTCACTGGGTTACTTAAACCCCAGTTGCTTCCATATTAAATAAATTTCCATATTAATTCATTATTTAAAGGTGGGGGTTTGAGCTTTAATTGCTTTAAACTAGCTCTAGTCTTTAAATTGATAAGAAGTAGCACTTGCTGAGATCTCCTAACCTATCTAATTAAAGAAGGATAATGTTTAATTTACTTTAAGTCAACAAAAGCCCTGAGTGCAGCCGAAAAGCAATTTGAGCCGTACTGAGCAGCATACGTGGAAAGGACTCTTCCAACGTTTTCATCCTGATAGATTATTTGACTTTAAGAACCCAGTTTCCCCCAGCGCTATTGTAGAGCTTCATTACCAACACTCCTCTATACTTGCCCTAAGGGCACAAACCTGGGTAGAGCAATTAGCTCTATTAGTTTTAGTCTCTACTCTTTTTTTAATGTGTTTTCTACCTATTTCATTCCTCTTCATTGTCCTGTGGATTTTTTGGATTGCAGTTTCAACACGCATCAGGAGGCACAGCTGGGACCGAGCCACTACATTCAGGGGACAGACAGGGACACAGCAGATCTTCCTACACCTCCCGTGCTGGAGAAACAGGGCTCAGAGCTGGTTTGTGGTTTTTTATCAGCTGGAGCAGAGATACTAAGGGAACAAACAGTTTTGAGCAGCTTTGTGTGCGGCAATACTCCACGGAAAGGCAGGAAAATGGGCTCATCCTCCTGCCCCACTGGGCTGAAGCAAGCCTAGGACTCAGTACCTCAGTCTGGAAAATACTGTCAATGCCATTTCTGGAGAGGACAGAAACCAGCTCGTCCTGCTTTAAGCAGGAGGAACCACAAATGCTGGATTTTAACTGCAGAATTTCACTGACAACTCTTGTAACACTGCTTCTCCAAAGTAGATTGCATAAGGCATGTACGGGTAATAAAGCATATGCAGAAAAATCAGCCATCTTCCACAAGGCTCTCTGTAAACGCTTCTGCAATTCAGTCTTTTTTATCAGCAACCTCCTTCGCTTATGGAAGTTCACCTTTGCTCGTGATGCCTGCCTCAGTAGCCAGGCTCGGTTGCTTTCCGGTCTAAATGACATTCTAAATGCCAAGCTGGCCAAGTGTCGCAGCAGATGGTGTCTTCAACCAAGTGCAACTGAAACACTGACAGGAATATTCCCCTTACACTAAATGTCACTTTAAAAGAGGCAACTTTCTGACATGGGAACCGTCCCGTTAAGGAGACAAGTACCTCTTCCAGGAGCAGCAAAGCACTGAAACTTGCTTTCATTTTAACACTGTGTCTTTACCAGTAGCTCTGCGCGTCCCCACGATCCTGGGCAGCCCTTTGCTGTAGCTGGATCTGAGCTATTGCTGTGCCAACAGCACACTTGGCCCAGCCCCATGCATTGGCGTGGAGCCCTTCCCTCAACGGAGCACTGCGTCCCCCCTTGCCGCTGCCCGGGGCCGCACCTCTCTGCCCGACACAGCCGAAGCTGGCCAGGAGACGTTAGGGTGGAGAATGACAGGGAAAGGAGCTTTGGGAGACCGTCTTCCCATGTGAAGACCCCAGTAACAACGGGTCAGTACCGGGCCATGCAACATGGCTCTGTAGCACGCTGCCCAGTCCCCAGCGCTGGGGGAGACCCTTTGCCTGCAGAGAGTTTATCGGGCCCTTGATAGCCCAACAGCCTGGATCAGCACAATAACAAGAGCGGGCTCCAGCAGCAGGATCCATTGTCAGCACACCACTCCCTAAGCCTCTAGATTTTGACCTGAAGACCCAAAATTTGCCCTGGCCACGCAGGTCTGGGGTGGGTGAAGGCTGCCTTTCAGACGGGTTCAGAAGGGTGCTGTAGGGGACTACAAACAACGCTGCTCAATGCTCTGGAGACTTGATATTGGCTGTGATGTTGACATCAGCTAATGAACCTGCTGTAGCTCTGTTGGACAAAGCATTACTTCACCAGATGAGACAGACGGAGGGGAGAGGCAGCACCAGCGTGGCACTGAAGAGCTTGCAGCAGAGAGTTAGCATTTCATAACCATTTCTGGCTACAGCAAGAGGAGAAATCTTTAACATGTGAGGGCTTCCTAGAGCATTTAAGAAAGCTGGAAGGAGAAGGGAGGAGGCCTTGTCCTTTCCTGCCCAACCTGTGCTGTACTACTGACTCCTGCACGCTGTGCCCACCCTTGAGGGCACACCGAGAATGTTCAGATACTCAAGACCTTGCATTTCTGTCATGTAAGCTCAGGCTTTAATTTTGGGGGATGTTTCCTGCTAGGGTTGGTGCTGGGAAGCAGTCCTGAGTGGGAGTTATAGTGGTGATTGTTTTGGATACAGTTGGAAGTCGTCAGCCCAGAAAGCTGGGGTATGTATTTTCCACAGCTGCGATGCATTCAGAATGAAACCTTCGCATTACTAATTCTGTGAGGCTTATTATTCTGCTGGCAACCAAAGGGGGAAACAGATCCTTGGTTTGCTAGGAGATTAAAACAACTGCAAGCCTAAAGGCTTTCCCTTCACACGGTGTTTGCAAGGGGTGTACAAAGCAGGTGCTTCAAGGAGGGGGGAAGTAGCAGTCTTTGAATGGCACATCAGGTTGCTCATGCAAAGAGGTGGGGAGAAGTAGCAGCCTTTGAATGGCACTTCAGATTGCTCACACAAATCCCACAGCCAGTGCTGCATTGCGCCAGGGGAAGCCTACCTCCGTGGAAGAGATCAGAGTAACGCGTGTCAGCTGGGAAGTGCCCAGCAGGCATCTCCCACCGCAGACCTGCTGAGCTTTGAACACCACTCCATGGTTCCCAAGCAGAGCTGGGCCCACGCACGGGAGCTAATGGTGGCTCTTGATTCCAGCTGAATTTCAGCGTGGAGTCCAGGAAGGGTAGCGCTTTGCCACCTGTGTTCCTGCTGGCAGCTGGGAACAGCATGGTCATGTTCAGCCTGCAGAGGATCTCGGAGCCCCCAGAGACTTCCCTTTGCTGAAAAACCAAAACCAGGTCTGGCCATTTCCTTTACTTACATTTTTTGAGTCACTAGAACTTGGAACATCATTTCCCAGACTGATGAATTTTGCAGGCACTCTTAGCTTTGTTCACATGCAACAAACACAAAGGGTAGAATCAAAGCAGGATTTGGGGAAAAAAGCAGTGTTTTTAGAATTTATATATGAAATAATCACCTATAAGATGGTTTGGTTTTTGAGAATGCACTTTAAGAATTCGACTTATAATTTCCTCTGTGCATTTTACTCAGAGGTTTTGATTCATGATTTTTTAATTAAATATCAACAGAGAAAAAATTAGAATATGAATACAAGTGTGCTAAACAATATGTGTATACACAAATGTGCATAGATACACTGTAAGTAGGAAAAAGGAATGTAAAATTTAGCATAAAGATTATATTTAGTTAGTAATTTGCATTACAAAGTTTCCAACAAACAATGCTAAACTTTCTTTTTCAAATTATGAAGATACAGAAAACAACTTAAAAAATGATATTCAAATCAAAGTTGCTTGTTGGTTAATTAAAATAATGAATCGCTTCATTTAGATCAGTTTATCCTGCACTACAAACCTGAAAAGGCAGAAGAGATTGATTTTGATGTTGCAGTCAAAGATTTTTGTTTGTGTGCATAAAAGCAAAAGTAAGAATTACTGGATAATTTTTAAGTGGGTATTTAGAGCAGGAGCAATGATTAAAGGACAGCTTCACATATTGCTTCTAAAATCTAGAGGGTTTTGGAATTTGTTCATGGTAAGAAGAATATGCAGCAAACTAAAATTTTAGGACCTTATCTTTTTCTTTATGTAAATTACCCACCAAAAACTAAATTAACAGCTTAGTGTAATTTAATCTGTGTAATAACAACAGTGGTTACAAAATCTATGTAAATAATCTGTACTGCTGTTAGCATCACTTAAGCAAATTGCAGCTCAGGAGACTTCTGTTTTACATTGATTTATATTGCTAGAATATTGTATCTATTTCTTTCTCTTTGCCGATGGTGTAATTTCTTTCCCACTCCTCTAATGGACTACTCAATTTTTCCCTGTGATATATATATTAAATATTAGTTTTAGGGCAAGTGGTTGTAGGAGTATTTTATATCCTTCATAGCCCAAAGGATTTTCAGTTCATGGAATAGCAATCCATCAAAACGCAGCCTGAGTGTAACAGATGAGCTCTCTTGTGGTCGAGCATTCAGACACAGGCCTATTAATAGTTTGTTTTCTGAGGGTAACCATCCGTAAAAATTCAATGAGGCAAAACCAAATTCAGCGATATCTGTCTATGTGGTGTTTCCCTCATTTCTTGCAGCGAAACAATGGCCAGAGGAAGCAAGACAACAATATCGTGTTTTAATTTGTGGCAGATGTGTTAAAAAAAAAAAAAAATTGTTTACCCTGCTGTTGGGGAGTTCATGGAGCTGCTTTATTTTCCAAAGAAAAAAGCTAAGTGCAAGGCTTTTACAGCATGAGCCTCAGGTACGCCTCGCTTGCCCACAGTGCAGCAGCAAGACCATTGATGGCACAAGTGAGAAGTTTTTTGTTATTTGGCACACCTCAGCATGACCTTGGACATCTCCAGTCTGACCTTCACATATCCCTGGGACCCAGCCCAGGGTTGGCTTGGGCCACTCGGCACAAAGCTGCCCTGAGACAGAGACCTTTCTGCCTCTGGCAGGGGACATCACCTCCGAATGTCAAACTGAGCCTTGTAACCTAAATCAGGTGTCGACTCCCAACAGCACTGTCTGCCTTCTGAGTATACCAGTGCTTAATTTCTGGATGTCTGTGCCCCAGAGAGCCCATTAATAAAGTGAATCTGTGCAGAAGAGTGAGTCTGAAAATTGAGACAGAGTGACAAGGGAGTTGTGCTGTCTTCTGTTTCACTGGTGGGAGAAGATCACAGAATCACAGAATGGCAGGGGTTGGAAGGGACCTCTGTGGGTCATCTTGTCAAATTCCCGTTCTGAAGCAGGGTCACCTACAGCAGGCTGCACAGGGCTGCATCCAGGCAGGTCTTGAATATCTCCAGAGAAGGAGACTCCACAACCTCCCTGGGCAGCCTGTTCCAGTGCTCCGTCACCCTCAGAGGGAAGAAGTTCTTCCTCATGTTCAGACGGAACTTCCTGTGCTTCA
>Ga0065711_1004931_pt1 | contig 21869 bp, 18 predicted proteins | sample Hoacrofraction12_FD_59098 | JGI IMG/M metagenome (GOLD analysis project Ga0065711, IMG submission 59098) | Hoatzin crop microbial communities from Cojedes, Venezuela - Epithelial fraction 12 v2 (version 2) | ecosystem: Host-associated > Birds > Digestive system > Esophagus > Crop | place... | reverse complement strand
TTAAAAAAAAAAAAAAAAAAAACTCTAGAGCTTTGGAAATCTGTTGTAGTCCAAAATTTAGTCATTTCTGTCACTCGGAACTGTTCTGCTGAATGAGAAAGTATGGACGTGATTTCTGGGATTCCCCCTGTCCTCTCCCCTCAAACTGGAATTGAAATTACTTCTTTGTCCTGGTTGTTAACTGAATTAACTTCACGCACGCACGCACACACACACACACACACGAAAGAGATTAAAGAAAAGATTTTTAAAGAAAAGATTCTCCCAGACCTTGTGTCACTGATCACAGTTGCTGTGAGTTCAGGTTCATCAGTGGTTGCCGTTGGATGCCATGTGATTAACACTGATACGCTGTTCTTACCTCCCTCTGCTCCCTCTCCCAGGTTACAGAAGCATACAAAGAATATGATTATAGCAAAGTTGTTCGATTGCTGCAAGCGTTCTGTTCCCGAAACTTGTCTAACTTTTATTTCAGCATAATCAAAGACAGGTGAGTTCATTAGTGCTGCCTTTGAAAGGGTAAAACCAAGTTCATCGGTTTGAGACAGCAGTAGTAACGTTCCAGGCGAATGTTGAGTGAATGCAGCCATCTCGGAGAACGTTTCAGGGTTACATGTGCTAAAGCTCACAGGTGAAAACTGCTTCCAGCTGAGTATTTTTGTCATCAATGCGTTTCTCTAATTCTGTCCACGAGGGGTACTGAGTCATTTTGAAAGGTCATCAAGCAGACGTGTTTAAAACTGAATAAAAGTTAAAGATAGATTCTCAGATCTGTGTTTCTACCTGGAATTGTGTGCATCTGGATTTGGGAAGGCAGGAGGAAGGGCTTTTAGCGTTTATCTGGACAACCTAATGTCTTCTACTGGTCAAAAAAACAGATAAAAAACATCCTAAGGATGTGACTGATACCTTTGTCAATTGTAAAAGGGCTGTTTGTTGGAGGAAGGAGGTAGGGGGTTATACAGATCAGGATTATACTGATCTGTAGTTTGCAGAATGGAAGTAAAAAAGAAAAAAAAAGAAAAAAGCCCTAATGCTAAATTTTATAGATGAACTAGAACAAAGGGCTAACGGAGCTGCAGGCCCACCTCCCTGCAAAAAGATTCTCTTCTACACAAATGAAGCAAATGAACATGCCGTGTGCAAAATCTTTCCTATGACGAAATGTGGCTGCACACTCGTGCCGATGCTGCTGTGCTTACCTGGGAAGGGGTTAGGAGCAGCTTTCGTGAGGAAGGCAAGCTGGGCCAGGCTCGTGCACTTTCAGTGGCAGCCCTGCAGGATGGCTCTTCAGCAAGAAGAGTAACACGAGCATACAGATACTTTCCGGCTTTCGTGTCTGTCTTGCAGGCTCTATTGTGAAGAAGAAAAAGATCCTAAGCGTCGTTCGTGTCAGACTGTGCTGGCAGAGGCTTTAGACGTAGTAGTCCGATCCGTTGCGCCAATTCTTCCTCACTTGGCAGAGGAGGTTTTCCAGCACCTCCCTTATAAGAAAGGTAAAGCACATGTAATTTCTAAGGAATTCTTTTAGTGCACTGTTTAACTGCACAGTTAAAAGGAATGCAAAAACAGAGATACACCGTTCATTTTTACTCATTTAATAAACACTTGAGTAGAAAGACACTACTTTAAAAATTCCTTTGTTTGCTTTGCTTTCCAGATTCGGAGGGTGTGTTTCGTACTGGCTGGATTAATGCAAGCTCTGCGTGGAAGAAGCCTGGCATTGAGGAAGCAATAGAAGGCGCGTGTGCAATGAGAGACTCCTTCCTGGGGTCCATCTCTGGCAAGAATGCTTTGGAGTATGAAGTCGTCATTGTAATTGAGCCTGGACTGCTGTTTGAATTAATGGAGGTAAAAGGTGCCACTACAACTAGTGTTGTCTGTGCAAAAAAATATACTAATTTCTGCAAACTTTCTTCTGCTGTGCACTCGCCAGGAAATGACAGAACAGGCGAGGCTGGGTGGGACTGCTGGAGCGCCTTGCTGAGGCAGGGTCAACTAGAGCATGTGGCCCAGGACTGGGTCCAGTTGGGTTTTGAATACTGGGAGGATGGAGACTCCGCAGCCTCTGGGCAACCTGTGCCAGTGTTTGACCACCCACACAGTGACAAAGTGGGAATTTCCTCTTTCTGTTTCTGTCTGTTTTCTCTTGTCCTGTTGCTGGGCACCACTGAAATCGCCTGGCGCCATCTTCTTTACGGCCTCCTGTCAGGTAGTTATGTGCAGTAGTAAGATCCCCCTGAGCTTCTCTGCTCCGAGCTGAGCAGTCCCAAGCCCCAGCCTCTCTTCACACAAGAGATGCTCCAGTCCTTTGTTGTCATTACAGCCATTTGCTGGACTCATGCTGTAAGCTCACATTGCTCTTTTCTGGGGGCTCGGAGCTGGAGCCAGCACTGCAGCAGTATCTCACCAGGAGCGAGGAGGAATCACCTCCCTTGGTGCAGCGTGCTGGCAGCGCTCTTCCTGATGCAGCACCCCAGGGTGGGAGGATGCTGGCCTTCCCCTCAGTGCCTATGCGGCCTGGGGCCGTTCTGCCCCAGGGGCAGGACTGGGCATTTCCCTTCAGCGAGCTTTTGGAGATCGCTGCTAGCCCATTTCTCCACCCTGCTGAAGCCCCTCTGAATCCCAGTGCAGCCGCCTGGTGTATCAGCGACTCCTCTGCACGCTGTCTCATCAGCAAACTTGCTACGGGTATGCTCTGCCCCATCATCCAGGTTATTAATTAATGTTAAACAGTGCCAGACCCCATACTGGCCCCTGAGCTACACTGTCCCACTGCCCTGGGCAGTGCTTTGCCTAAGCAATCCGCTTTACTGATGTGAGGGTCAAAGTAACTTGAAAATTTCTGCGGAGGGAGCCCTGGACACTGCAGTTCAAGTCTGTACTACTTACTCCTGGTAGGAGTGGGTAAATTAGACTCTTGGTTCAAATGATCTGCTCTGATTAGGAACCTGTTTTAAAGAACGGAGCATCTGAGAGCTTGTAGGAGTACACCTCAGTTTTGATGCTGGATTTAAAGATGATTTTGTATACGCATATATTTAGACACACACAGGCATGCGTGTGTGTGAACAAACTTGTGCTCTTCACGACAAGGCTATGACAGCTGTTGCAATCATATACACAGTAATTCTACTTCTCTAGGAGGAGGATACAGAGGAACAAACCCAGCCAGTCTGAAAATTAACTCTCTTCCGTAGGCACTGCAGGCTGAAGAAACTTCTAGTGACTCACAGCTGAATGAAATAATGATGGCATCCCAGACAACCCTGCTGAGTGAGCTACCTAAAGAAACACCTGCAGATGCAAACATCACCAGAGGGACCTTTCTGATTAACCTGGAAGGTGAGAGAACTATTCCAGACATGCTACTGTGCCAAGCAGCTGGTTCTTTTCTGTGCTACAGCATGCTTTGTTGTTCAGTTTGTACGTAGCGTTGCGTATGCTACCTACAAGGTCTCAGTAGTAATGCTCTCTGTAATAGGTGGTGATATCCGTGAAGAATCTTCATATAAAGTTACAGCCCGACCAGTTGCCAAAGCGAAATGCCCTCGCTGCAGGAGATACACTTCCGATTCCTCCAGCACTCCCTGCCCACGGTGCCTGAAAGTCATGGCTGGAAGAGGGAGCACGTGAAGATGGAATGCCTCTGCGCAAGCTGCTCCAAATCACGAGTACCGAGGTACACGAAAGCTGTGCCTAAGCCCAAGGTCTGTGTACCGAAGCCTGTAGAAGCAGATGCTTAAGCCCCAGCCTGAGCAGAATTACCATGTGTTTCGGGGGGAACTGTATGTATATATACCAAATTGTGTATATCACTTTTCAGCTTAATAAAAAGGGTAGTTCAAAATGACTGATTTACTTGGTTTTAGCAACCTCCGTTCTTTTGAAGTTCACTTCTCCATTTAAGTGAAACTGCACAGAAAAACAGCTGCTGTTTAATTTTTACACTGCCAGGAGGCAGTTCTGCAGCACGCCGGCGCAGCAGTCCTCCACACGGGAGCATCTGCTCCTCCTGTAAAACAGAACAGAAGCAGCAAAGGTGGTGACCACCATTCCCTACAAAGAAGGAAAAGACACAACGAAACCTCAAATTTTATTTAATCAATTTACACAAATCCACAGCAAATTAGACACAAAATAGCACTATGTACAGAGTATTACTTACAATACATTACAGAGTGGATTGGTGTAGTGTTACAGTAAGGTCCTTTACACAGCTGTACCAGGATGCAGGAATGTAATGCAGCCCAGAAACACTTCTGGTTTTCCTCAGGTTCCACGAGGACCAGATCTCTGGCATACTCGTTGCTGCAGAAGTTTGACATGCTGTCAGCCAAGGCGGTAAAGCCACCCGTACGATCCTCCTGCCTTCCATTTTTCCCCTACAGCTGTTTTAACTTCAGTTATGGAAGTCAGTATAGAAGTATCTAAAACACAGACCGGGGTGGGCACTTACTACAATTCTTACTGTTCTTTACTCTGTCTGCTCTCATACCATTACAGGAAGTCAAACATTTAGTATCAAAACTTTTCAAGCAGCCTTCATCTGCTAGATGGAAGTGCAGTGATTAGCGACTGCGGTGCTGAACAGGCAAAGGCGGCTGCGTACAACAAGCCCCCGACATAGTTTTTTTTTTTTAGGGGAGTCCAATCCTTCGATGACAGCAGCACTTACTTCAGCAAGGTAAGACCAAACTCTGTCTCCAGCAAGGCAGAATACTACGAATGTTTCTTACGTATCATACAAGAGGAGGAGGTTACAAGATGGAGTAATTTCAGCTGACTTCAAGACAAAAACAATTTACACCAATTTCGTTTTTCTCTCCTGGCTTCCTTTAGGTACAAGGTTAACAGTACTAACTGATGCAACGTAATCATGTTTAATACCACTCCAGTAGTGAAGATACTCACTATATGATTCCCTGTAGGTACTGTAAATAAAAGTGGGTTTTTTAAGGCTAAAGTACTCAGTCCTATAGAACTTCAGTGAAGTCAGGTCAACTATTTAAGCAGTTTTTGACAACAAGTTAACGTGTGCAGAGATTTATAGCATACTACATCTTCTACAGCGATAAGATGGGGGAACAATCTCACAGTAAGACATTCCTTGACCTACTTAAACTCAGCGGAGCTTATTATTAACGGAGAGGAATCTAAAACCAGTTTTAGCTGAAGCCCAGCACCCTAGAAACAATACCGAGAGATCTGGACTCAAAGATGAGTCCATATTTGTGCCTAGAGGATTGGATTCCCCTTCCCAAGCTGTTCGTAGATGTGGGCAGCTCTCCCTTCACGTAAGCCCCCAGCACGTTTCAACCTGTGTCTAGCGCAGTCCTCACTGTCACACACAACGCAGTTGCAAGGCACGAGCCCAACGCCAGCTCTAGCTCCTGAAAAAGCAGTATTGGCTTTACATGGCAACTTCAGAGACTGAAGTTTTTCTTGGCTGTAATTCTACAGCGTGTTTTGCAAAACAAATCGTACATGGAACACAAACCGCAGCAGTTCCTGCCAGCATGAAATACAGAATTTCACAGGATGTGATTTTGTAAAGAGACTAAAACTGCTGCCAGATATATCCAATTTAGACTACTGCAAAAAGCGCTCAAGTCAGAAATAAATAACAAAGCATTTCAGATACTGACAAGCATACTGGAAACTCAACGTCTCTGCAGTAGTGCAGAATTTAAAACAGACTCCAATTTAAAATGACCGTCTGAAATTGTGGGGTGGGGAGCGTCGTTCTTCTCATCGCTGTAACAGGAGCCACACGAAGTCCCTTCCTGTGAAGTTCAGCCTTGTTGCGCAGGATCATGCGTTACAGCAGCAGGGAGCAGAACTGCGCTAACGAAGCGCGTCACGAGGAGACGGCTTCCACAGCCTCAATCAGGTTCAAGGCAAGGCCGTACTGCCCGTGATTCTCCGGTAAGTGCTCTATGACTTCGTTAACCAGTTTTGCTGTTGCTGAAATGGGCACTTCGACATTTTGAAGTTCCTGGGGGTCCTATATAAAAGAACAAACACAGCATTAGAGTAATTTTACAGACGATCTTCTGCATATACGCCCTCCTGAACTCGTATAAAACAGATTAGTAAGGTTTATTAACTCAATTAAGCTGATGCTTTGACCCATGAAACTGCTTTACCCTTCACGAAACTAGCATCAGGAAAAATTAGAACTAATTCTTGTTTCCATTACTAAGAAAGGGCCATTCAGATGTAATCTCTGTCTTGGTGAACAGAAGCTTCTGAAAAATCAACCTGTCTTCCTACATTGAGCTTAACTTACCATAGCTTTGAGCCAAGTACACAGTGTCGGAGGAATCCTAGCGAGGAGTTCCATACCCTCCTTTGTCTGCCTGTGGAGCAAGGCAAAGGCCAGTCTCTGTCCAGCCAGTATCAGCAGCTGCGACGCAAGCACTTCTTTGTCAGTCACCTGAAGAAAGGCCTGAAAATTAAAAAAGAAAATAGAAGGAACTAGAAACTATCTGAGCATTACACAGCTCACTTCTCTGGAGCCTTGAAAAGCTGTCTTGGAAGAAGCTTCTTGATACTAAAAGGACACAAGGTTCTCAGACTGTTTCTTGTGTTACCCGTGACTGTAATACAGCACGTTACAGTAACTAATAAAGCACGTTATTAAAAGCTTCGGAACAGCAGAAGAGTGAACAAAGGCAGAGAATTACTCTGTATTTTACACAGTGATGAGCATAAGCGCGAGATCTGTTTTACAGTTCAGCAACATATTCATAACTTCCACATAATCCCTGCTTTGCTTTTCCCTTCAGGAAGGCAAGGATTTTCTTGTGCAATAACTGGTAAACTTCTCCTAAAAGCAGAGATTACAGGCAAAAAAGCAGATTCCCCAAACTGTCAAACACAGTATCGTATATAAGGCTGTACTGGTTTCAGACTGGCAGTGTAACTCCTGCTCATGTTTTCACTAGTTGCTGTGCACAAATTCTTGCTGGGAAGAAGGAAAAATGAGGGTAATTACTAGTCTTGAAAAAGCACTTTTGCAACCTGGGGATTTTTTGAGCCTGACAATACCTGCCTAACCCTTCCATTCATCTTCAGTAAGTGAAAAAGTCATTTTAGCAGAATATCTGACATAGTGCTATATTGATTTAAAATCGTTAAAAGCTGTTATTACCTCTTCACCAAGATGATCCATCCCGTAACTATACAGTTCGCAGACATAATGCCTTTTGACCAAATCCTCAGAGATTTGAAGATACTGGGCCAGGTCCACAGCCAAAGATGGCCAATTCTTCCCCTTTTCAAAAGGAAACAGTTCCTCTTCTGAGACTTCTTTGGCCTTTTGTGCTGAACATAGTGTTTGAACCGCTGCACTCACAACTTTGACCAAGAACTTGGAAGCAAAAATTGCACGTTACTTCAGGATTGTTTGAAATTTTAGAAGTTTAAGAACTTTCAGTACAAAACTTATACCTACCTGTTGTCGTATGGATAACACATTTGGATCCATATCCCCACTAGGTAGCAGCTGAATTGAAGTAAGGTCCTTGAAAAATGCATTTTTGCCCTGAAATTGAGAACCAAAGACAGCCCTCAGAGATACAGGGAAATAAAAGTAATTCATTTTGATCCAATACTAAGAAGCCTACTTATTTTTTACATTTAATTTGTACTAGATTGTCTATACCTCTTTGGGGACAAAAATTAATATTGTGAGTTAAAGCTACAGAACAAAACAAACTTTTGTTCATGCAGTCATAACATGTCAAGGATTTGCTTTCAAACTCAAAACTACCTGCCTACTAAATTGGGTATCTGATACGCTACCAGCTGGAGCTGAAAGTTTGATGTATTTCCCGGTCCCAGGTTCTACACCAACATACCAGGCATATGTAGGAAGAAATGCAAAGTAGCTGATACAGAAAGGCAGTTTATTTGGTGCCTATGGATATAGTCGACACTGCTTAACTTTAAGGTCTCTTGAACCACCGATTAATCAAATTTCAGGTAAACCCCTGAACGATGGCACATGGTAGCCCTTGTTTCAGCCTACCATGCTCCAGCCGTGACGTAACTCACTGCCAAGCACCTCTGGTAGTCCTGCTCCGTACTAATGCGGGGAGTAGGGAAACTGGTACCAAAAAACGCCTATGTTAAAAGACAGTGATGAACATGTAGGTCTAGATAGTGGCTCGCCTTGTCAGAAATAAGGTGATAAATGGTCTTCAAAACTTTAACCACTTTTTCAGCCATCAGCCAAGATTCTCTAAAGACCCGTTAGAAATTCTCTCACAAAGGCCACAGAACGAATGGGAATCCTGAGCGAGTGAAGGCAAAAAGGCAGCAACTGAGAATAATCATAGAACGGTTTGGGTTGGCAGGGACCTTACAGATCCCCTAGTTCCGACCCCCCTGCCACAGGCAGGGACACCTTCCACCAGACCAGGTTGCTCAGAGTCCCATCCAACCTGGCCTTGAACACTGCCAGGGAAGGGGCAGCAACAGCTTCTCTGGGCAACCTGTGCCAGCGCCTCACCAGCCTCACAGTAAGCAATAGTTGTATGTAAAAGAAAGGAGGCACAGAAACTGGATATAATTTTACTCTTGAGACATAATATGCGTTCTTAAATGACAGAAGGTAGTATAAGGCTTTATAAAATGCCAGTAAATCATTAAGAAGAAATCTTCCGTGCAGTATTAAGGGACTAAATAATTTTCCCCACAGCAGGAATTAAACGACAGTCTACACCAGTACTTTGTGTTTATATTTTTTTAGAATTGTAGTGTGGTAGAGCTAGGAGGTAGAAAACTCAATTTGTGGCACCTGCTTTGTATAAGGGTCAAGCTCTGACTGGAGATATAATACATTTTAAATGCAGTGACTTTTTTTTTTTTAAAGTGGCTTATATGCATTGAATGACAACCTGTTTATTCTCTGCGAGATGCTCAGAATTCTGGAATAACCACCAGCAATAACGGGTAGAACAGTGACACTAACATTACATTTCTGACCTTAAATATTTATGTTTTCTCTGATCTGACACTTCTCAAAACAACCAGAAAAACCTGTTATCCAGCGTTCTTACCATGCAGTATTTTCAGGCCAGCTAATTATTAAGGAACTGATTTTCATGCATCTGAGATCACTACAAATCTTTCAATCATAAGAAAAAGCACCAAATTTGGGTCTCAGCCTGAATTCTGGTGACAACTTCATTAATGCACCTCAGTGGACTAAATGTCTTTCATAAAATTATGCATGAACTGTTTAAAAAGTGAAAGCTAGCATATATTATAGATACCAGGAGGAAGGACAGCAATATTAAGATGTGTGCTTTCAAAAGACATACCTTGGTATCGAACAGCGAAAGAGGCTTCACACTCTTCAGAGAAAGCCTCATGATGGCGTACAAGATAGTACATAACACAAACTGGTGTTCAACAAGCGGGTAGTGAATGCGTTTCTGCTCAAGGGCCAGTTCTACTATCGATACTGGTCCTTCTACCGACACCCAAGCATCTTCAGTATCTAAGACAGGAGCCTGCATTTCATCACTACTAACGTCAGCCTGCCAGAGCAAGACAGAAAAGTAGTCATGCACAAGATGTCATCTATATTGACTTTCCTCGTGAAAGACACGGCTTTAATCACAAGTTCTCTCCAGTGACATTATAAAGAAAATTTTTTATTTTCTATTTTATTCATTATATTTGAATATGTCTATTTCATTGTATTCATTGTATCTATTAATTCATTAGTTTGTCTGAATCAAACAGTACAGAAATTAGTATAACCATTTTCTTTAAATTTGGATCAATTAGTTCCCTACTTTCTATGGGAAAAATAAAAATTTACCTCCAGCAGTGTTTGCAGAAGATCTGAACAGCAGCCAAGAAAAGCTGTCATGGCTGTGTCACCCATGCCTACGTCCTGTTAACAAACAGTATGATTTAAATTGTTTCAGCTGGAATTGAAACAGGCTTTTATTAGCTCTGTATGTTTGAGAAGACAGCTGTTGACATAAAACACATTGTCAAGCTCAGTTTATTAACCTATTACATTTAATGGTAAACAAATGTTCACTTAAGTACAACAAAGCATTAGAAATAAGATGGGGAAAAAATAGGAATAAAGCTAAATGCAGCCACTTACAATACTGTATCTCTAAAGAAGACTGAATTCCTCAAGTAATCACATCTAGTAAATTTCATTTTCTGAGCATATCAGTTGTCTTCCCAAAAAGTTTTAACTAAAGAAATTATGCATGAAAAATAATAGTAATTTGTCATGTCACAGTCTCAGGTCTACCTTCTATAATATTTGAAGTTATACTACTGTTCTAATTTGCTTTGTCAGATAAAGATTAATTTACATTTCTTAAAATTCCTGACATTTTCTCTAGGGCTGCATTTTGAATTTTTCTGAAACTTTCAAAAATAAATCACAAAGTAGTATTAAAATTAAGGCATTTTTATTTGTTTCTTCCCACTTAGACAAAAATAGTATTACTTGCCCTTCTGCATAATCTGTCCTTTGGAGCTTTTCCAACCTGTTTAAAAAAAAATATTTCAGCACAATTAAATAATTTTCATCATAAGGTATCTATTACTCCACGTTTTAACCTTTTATTACTATTTTCCTAATATAAAACGGGAAAATAGTTCATTAAAGCTACATAATGCACCACACTGCAGAGTTTGCTTTCAACAAAAGATTTGATACAGATCATACTGGTTGATCTGAGGCTGGTGAGGGGTCTGGAGAACAAGTCTTCTGAGGAGCGGCTGAGGGAGCTGGGGCTGTTTAGTCTGGGGAAGAGGAGGCTGAGGGAGACCTTATTGCTCTCCACAACTACCTGAAAGGAGGTTGTAGTGAGGCAGGTGTTGGTCTCTTCTCCCAGGTAACTAGTGATAGGACGAGAGGCAATGGCCTCAAGTTGCATCAGGGGAAGTTTAGATTAGATATTAGGAAAAATTTCTTCACAGAAAGAGTGGTCAGGCATTGAAACAGGCTGCCCAGGGATGTGGTGGAGTCTCCATCCCTAGAGGTGTTTAAAAACGTGTAGATGTGGCACTTCAGAATATGTTTTAGTAGGCATGGTGGTGTTGGGTGGATGGTTCGACTCAATGATCTTAGAGGTCTTTTCCAACCTATGATTCTATGATACAACTCAAAAATGAACATCACTGATGTCAATAATTACTTCATTCTTCTTAAAGTGGGGTATTAGAAATAAGGCCCCAAGGTCCTCATTTAAATCAAAAAGGAGCTAAAAAATTCCCAGTCATTTCTATAATACAGAACTAGAACTGTAATATCAAACATGGTATTAGAAAGAAGCCTTAGGGAACAAGGGAAGAGGAAAGGAAGAGTGAGGGCTCCAGCATATGCATCGAGATGGAGAAGGTCTAATAAGAAAGTTATCACATGGTTTCCATGCTTTGCCTATCTGAATTCTTCCGAAGAGACACCTCGATCACACCCTGTTTAGGAATGTTACTGTGAGGTCCAATTTCTGTGTGTTGAATCACATGCTGCGCATGATGAAGCACGTACACATCAGTGGAAGTTCTCTCTTCCATACCACAAAAAAATTAAAAGTAATAATTACAACATCATGGCAGAGTCTGAACAACAGTTGAAGTGAGATTCCAGGGTCCTGAATTATGGAATTATTTAAACTCAAATTCAAGTGACCCATCAGCTGTTTCAAAGTCTGAAATCAAGCCAACTTCCAGCTGTCACTTTTGGGATCAAGTGCCAAGAGATTTGGAACCTGTATTTTTCTGGAAGTTGGTGGGTGATCGGTTGTGCTACTGGTTCTGTAATGTAAACCCCAAGGACTAATTCCCAGCTTTCAAAAATACATAAATAACTATTAAAAGTTAGCAACATTTGTTATTACATGGTATTTGTTTGAGGTAACAGACATGTGCAAAAACAGTTAGTTAATAAAAACCTTTATGTTTTCTCCTGCGGGTGTTAATCTAGGCAGAAGTAATCATCTTGGGTTTACTGGAAAAAAGTTTCTGCAGAAGAAACAGCTACTACAACTGTATACAACTGAGCCTATTTGCTAAAAGGAATGAAGAAGATTATGTTCTCCAGTTCTTACAGAGCTCCACAAAAAGCAAAAGCAGAAAATAAGAGGATCAAAGGAGAAGGTAAAAAGATGACAAGACAGCAACTTTTTGATGGTTTTGTGTTGTCTGGGGTTTTTTTCTTAATCACCATCAACAGTTCTCTCTCTGCATCTGGACTTTTAAGGCTGAAAAACACTTAGCTGCCACTCTACATCCAGCAAACCAATAGGCAGGTTCCCCTTACACAATTTAAACAGAGCTATCACTGGCAGCACGTTCTCTTCCTAAGCTGTCTTCCAGTCCTAAACAGAACTGTCTTCCAGTAAACAGATCCACTACATGTTTATAAGTGTGAAAAAACTGAAGTTTAGCAGGGACAGAAGACTACTAAAACTCACAGTAAACAAGCTGCATACTAGAACAGAAGCTGATTTGCAATGCTAGCAATAGTTAAAAATGCTAAATAACATCCACAAAATGTTCTGCGTTTTGCAGAGTAAGAGCTCCTACATAAAAAACTTGCACCACAACATTAGGAAAAGCTGCTGCTTGTGGGAACCTGAAAGTTTCATGGCAATAACTTCCCAGCAAACAGGTACAGAGAGAACACTTGAACTTATTTTTTGTTTTCTAACTTAAAATTTTACATACGCACACATATATAGTTTCAAACTATTTCACAAATACTTTGTTATGTAGCAATTACAAGCTAACACAGTGCATAAGTCTTCACTACACATCAGCCAGTGCTGATCACCTATTACTTAAAGCTGCCTATAGATGAGCATTCCATGGATTTGACATTTTACAATATGCATTCCTTCATCAATTCCAAAAGTTAGCCACATAATAAACCAAAAAAGCAGGGATTCCAAACTTGTTAAAAAAATCCCCAGCAGTAAATACTATTTTCACTTTTTAGTTAATAAAAATTCAGCCTCAAAAATACTGTCACAATACCGCACTCACCTTGTCCATTAGATATGTAGCAGAAGAAAGTCTTTTTACTAAGAACGTATTCCACATCATCAGAGCGATACCTAGAACAATCACAAACTTGTAAACTCCAAATGAACAGAAAAGAGGTCTTACAAGTACGGAGTGAAAAGCCATGGGCCAAAGTTCCTTTAAGAAGGGGGTTGGGAGGGGAATTTAAAAAAGATGGTGAATGAAACAAGAAGGAATTGTGAGGTATCTTCACTGCTTTATATTTGGACTTTAGATTTCAGACTTCTCGGGAGGAGACTACCTTGGTGCCCAAATACAGTCAGAAGTGCAATGAATCATTCACTAAAATTATTACATTATGCAGATTGGCTTAAACATTGTAGGTACACAGAAACTTTGGTGGTAAACGTGAAGGTTTAAGATTAGTGCTTTAGGCATACAGTGCACCTTGTTTGCATGAAGAGTCCACAACAAAGAACTGTCAGCACATTCAGAGTATCAAGAAATGCAAGCAATGCATGAAAAGTAACTGACTGCGAGAAGCATGTGTCACTATTTAAAAACAAATAAAAAACAGAGTAACTTTATTTTAAAATGGTTTTAAACACATTGACCTTATCTAACCAACTTATTTTCATGGTTCTGATGGAAGCTCAGTCTCCACATGAAAAACTAAAGCTTGAATGTCAGCAGAAAGTGTGTGTGGGGGGTGGTGTTCGCGGTTTTTTTAGACAAAATGGCCATCACTACTACGAACGGCATACATTTACACTAGTCAATAGTCGTTTATTCTGTTGTTTTACAATTTCAAAGATAATTTTTAATAATAGTTTCATACCTACCATGCTGTACATGAGCATTACTGATGCATCTTAGATGATCTATAGACCTAATGAGAAAACATGCTTCCTTATGTGAAACAAAAAAACAAAAGAACAAGTTATTACATTATTCAAGACTTGTTTCAGATGTAAACTATTGATTCTTAAAGAGCCCAGGTAGATTATTTTAAAGCTAATATTTTTGACAGTTATAAAACTTGTAAGTTAGTCTGATATTGCCATCTTCTCTGGCAAACACATGCACATGCCAAAGTACGCTTCAGTAATCATGAAACACACTGATTTCAACACTATTTTCAGAGCCTTGTTTTAGTATACGTACTGGTAACATACTCTTTGCTGAAAGGTACCTCCACTGACTACAGTCATTTTTCAAAGACAAAATCTATTTGTGCTAGAAAGATTAATTTTTACTCCATTTCATTATGATGGGAGTATGTTTTTAACAATCACAAAGGAACCTTCTATTCTATAGCAAGGTGTTGTGCTGCACAGATCTAAGGAGTGCTAATTTCAATTTTAGTATCATCTGAACTTAAGGCAACATTTTCCAATATTAGAGAAGCTATAGGACAGCAATGGAAAAAAGGATTATTTTTTTTTCTTCCTTTCTTCTATGACAATTCTCAGCAGTGGCCAGGGAACCTACAAATATTCAAGAAATCTCTCTTTCCTCTTCAAATGAAATGGCTTATAGTCTAACAAATTTAATTTACTGTGGTCTGTTTTAGCATATCTAGAACAGAGGAATGTTCATCACTATTTTGCAGTACTTAAAACTGTTTTGTACTTGCACAAAATACAGTCAAAACCCTTCTTCATGCTGCTTGTTTGAATCCAGTTTCCATACTTCCAGTTTTGAGAATCTGACAGCTTAGAAACAAACTGTGCTGTCTTTGTGAAGGTGCCATTCAGCCTCAGTACCTGCATTCATCTTCTCAAAGCAATTTTGCTTGCTACTTATCATAGAAAAATTGTAGCTAGTATGCTTTGTAAGTCAGTCTTCTTAATGAAAGTTTTTATGAAAAAACTTGTGAAACCGCTTCTATTGAGTTGGTCTTAACTAATTACTCCCCACAAATGAAATTCTTTTACCTCTGCGTCCTTATTCCACTGCACTACATATTCCCAACAGCAATGTGCATGGAGCACGTCCACTTCAAGACTACATGGAAATTGCTGATACGCTAGTTGCAGCAGCTCTAGAAAAAGAAAATCTGAAGTTACAAGACAGACTTCTTTCCACTATAATTTACTGCTACTTCGTCAACAGTAGCAACTAAAACATACTCTGCAGACATTGAGAATTAAAAAAAAATCATGTTATTTTCTTACCTATGATTGTTTCCAAGCCTGAATCTGCTTCTGGCTCCTCAAGAAAGATATTAGTATGCATTTCTACAGATTCTTCAGGACTATCTGTATTGTTTTTGTGTTGGGCCAAATTCAGTACAAGAGGACTGAAGCCTTGCTTAAAAACCCACTTTGCTACAGTGTCAGCAAAACCTCCTAGGACATTTTAAAAAAAAAAAAGTATGAGGTATAGTCCATGTACAGAATCAGAGGACATGAGAAGAGATATGGGCTTTAACTACTACCTTTAATTATGTAAGGATAACTCTACCAATTAGAAAACTTCTTACGGAATTGATTAGATGTTTACAATGCAGTCTTTATAGTAATACCCTTTTAAAAATTTAAAGCAGTATTCTATGTGGTTTGCATTGGTTTTTAAATTAAGAAAAGTAACTACCAGAACAATTTCCAGTGTAGTGTATGTCATTAAGTAGGTAAGAATGGCTCAGAAGTCTATTCGATAGACCATCAACCACTTTTCCAAGAAAAAAAAACAAACATACCTTTTCCAGCTTCAAGCAACTTCTTCACAGAAAGCCTGCCCAAAGGCTCAGTCTGGACTGATGAAACTCTTTTTGCCCTTTTGCTCACTTTGCTATGCAGTAGTGTTTGAAGTATCAGACAATCCTCTAACTGTTTCAGCAAAAGTTTCCAATATTCAGTATCAAGGGAAAGTGCTTCCCAGGATTCCGTGTCCGAACCTACACTTATTTGGGAAAACTAACAGAACATATGAAGTGTTTTAGGTCTGTTCACTTAAAGTAGCACAGTTTTGTTTAAGAAAAATGCATAGTATTAAAATTGAAAGCTATATCCCAAGAGCTACTGCATTTTAAATAATAATTTCATTCAAAGTATGTACATCAGCTACTATGCAAAGATTAATTAATAACCCACACTGCTCATAAAATACACAGATTCTTTAATAAAAGCCTAAGGAAATAAAAGGACCTGAAAAGTCACCTTACAGTCTCATTTTTAAGTTCATATTTAGTTGAAAAGTGGGTTAGAATCCCTTCAAAAAGATTTAATTTTAAATCTTTCACTGTATACACATTCCCTACATATATGCTTAATCCACCTACATTTCAGTTTCCTACTATATTAAAAAAAAAATAAATATATATATATATATATAATGCCCCCAGAAATACTGGATCACACCACATGGCACTTCTGTGTGTTATTTTGGTAATTCTCACGTTTATCAGCAAACGCTCTGGCAGGAAGCCCAAGAATCTTGCTGGTAGTGTGCAGATTTGATTTTTTGATTTTTAGCTTTGTGGACCAAGACAGCAAACTCTAGAGTACTCAGAAGCCTGGCCATTAACACTTCCAGGCTTTAAGCCAAAGGACAGTAGGGGAAAAAAAAAGGGGTGGGAAAAGATAAATGGCTTTATGGAAGCGAAGTTTTGAGGGCAATACAGCTGTTGATTTATTCTTTTAAATAAAAAGAGAGCAGAAGAAGGTGACAAAGGAGAGATTATATAGGTAAAGCACAATATGTTGCGACATACCCACATTCCTATTTGGGCAACTCTGGCAATTTTAATACACGAATTGCAATAGTTAAGATGAATGTGCAAAAATACTAAAACCCTTCCTGGCAATCTAGTTATAATTTATAAGGCAGTCTATTTACAAGACTGATCATCACCTAAACCCCACCTAAACTGTTAAGACAAGTACGAAGACACACATATGCCCAGTGCTATTTAGGAATGGAATAACTTTTTCCATCTTGAATTGCAATGCTGCATGCAGTTTCATAGTCTTAATCACAATTTTGTGGAAAGATACTTATTGCCAGGAAAACCAAACACTCATCACCTTAAGAAGGCAAAGTAACATAAGTGCTAAGAAAATTCACCAGTGTATTAAAAAAAAAAAAAAAAAAAATCACAACTATGTTAAAACACGTTTACCATCCAAATTTCAGTGGACTTCTCAAATTTATGTGGAAGCTGTGTAGGCTTTGTTAGTATCATTTGCTATCAAAAGAAAAACTCACTGTACAGTTCCCATCTTATTTAAATAGATTTAGTAAACAATTGTGATATATCATTCATTCATGTTAGTATAACATTCTTGAAATTCAAAGAAATTGTCAGGCTTGCAGGATGGCATGCTTGTGCCCATGTTTGAATGACGACAAATGAATGCTGCGGATGTTATCGCACTCCAAAGACAGCAATTCGCATGGAAGTGATACAGTAAATAACATACAAGGGCGAGGTCCAAGACAACTTACCTTTTTCTCTGCCACGCTGTCAATTATCTGCGCAGTTACAGAGTGCCCGACGTGAGCAGACAACAAGGCGGCCGCGTTATTTTCAGACTGCACACAGGCTGTTCGCATTTGCTGCCACCATGGGGAGACCAACTGAGTGTCCCACGACTCGTCTATCGCAACTGGGGAGACAGGGAGGGCAGGAAACCCAGCTTGGGTCATCAGGTGTTAGAACTAGGAAAGCAGCAACCAACCATGAAAGTAGCACTTATCAATACAGCTTACATTAGGAGCAATTTCTGATTACATTATATTTTTCTAGATATGTAGCATACAATTTCTAGATTATAACTCAAATTTAAAATGAAGAGCAGAACATGAATTACTTGTTCTCCAAGTTTCATTTGCATTCAGTAGATCAGGTAGTAAAACCTGCTGCAAGCTTACTAAATCTAAAGAACATTACAAAATGACACTTCACAATGCAGCCAGCTTCTTTTGCTATTTCAAGATGCCACACACATTCAAAGCACTCAAGCTGCCTTTCTTCAGGCTACCCCGTGTTCAGCAGACTTACTTCCAGTTTCAAGCTGCTAATGGTGCCCTAGACATAGGGAACCTGGCACAGACATATCCATAGCAGCCCCGTGTGAGGCAGGAGCATCAGTATGTATTCATTACACAACTTATCCCAAATAATGGCAAGCTGACTTTATAAAATACCCCTCAAGTTACAGAGATGTGCAATATACAAATGCTGCTGGAATCACAGTGTCTGAGTTCAAGCAACTTGAAGGACTTCTGAGAGCCAGTCAGCACAAGGGCAAGGGGCAGGACTATTCACCCAGAAGAAGGAGGAAGGGGAGCTGGACAGTCACCTTCTGGTACCAAACAGGAGCTGTAGCAGCTTAGTGCAGAGTGAAACTGCAGGGTATGAAGGCGGCCTTTAACTGTGACACACTTCAGATTTTGATTCTATTTTTAGTTAGTTCATCAATATGCAGCATTTAGCTCTGTTACATAATTTGGGGGGGGTAGCCCTAAGTGATAATATAGGCTAGTCAGAGTACCAAATTTCTAATAATATTTAATATCAGTTGTGTTTAAGCGTTCTAAATGCACATTTCACCTTTCATTTTGCTCAGAAGTGACAGCATAGTGTGAAGGCAACTGACAGAATCTGGTTTGTCTAGGATATCTTTTTCCTTGGAAAGCCATAAATTGAGAAGGAGTGACTGTAGAAAAAGAGAATATGGAATTAAAGCAATCGAATGAAACCCTAATATGGCAATATACCTAAAGTAAACTCTTCCTTGAACAAATTTTGTGTCATGGAGCAGAAATGTTAGATCCATGAACCTTTATTATGTTAATATAGTAAGTTAAAAATATATTGCATAAGATACTACATGACAGACTTTGAAATGAAACAACACAATCTGTATCTTTCATTTAGAAAGTTATCTTAGAAAATACCCTCTTCTGAAGGCACAGCTAGCTAATACCACTATGTTAGCAATCTCTACTTGGTAAACTTCAGTAGTTATTAATATTACAGCTGAAAATCTTAACACAAGCAAGTAATACTGAAATAGGTATTTCCATCATTATATATTGGATGGAAGAAAAGTAGCAAAAGACTAAAATTACATACAGATGAGATCGTCTGAACACTACCAGTGATTTATAAACAATTAAAACTAAATTTTTTAGAACTTCCTTGCTCGCAAAAAGGAATTGTAACAAATGTATCAGTACCTGAAATTAATTACTCTCATAATTTTCGCTTCTTTGTAGAAATCTTCTGCAAATCTTCTTGTAGTCCTAAATGCATTCTCTAGATATTCCCACTAGACTACTCACATTTTCTTTTTTTTTTTCTTTGATATCTCTTAAGTGGGAAATATGAGCAGCTAAAGAACCAAACGGGTATTTGAACACAGCCTGAATAGAGCATTAATCCAAAGGTCAACATTCAGAATTTTTCCTTTCGATGTTTTGTTTTCAAAATACTAAATCAAAAGTTTTAAAGTATGTAATAAATAACTTACCAACAAGATCTGAGGGCTAAACCCTGCTGATTCCAATGCATGACACATTTCCTCTGTGGAACTCTCTCCACACAAACACTTCCAGAAAAAAAAGCTGCCTGAAGCAAAATATTAGTTGACATTACAAATGACATCTAAAGCCACAGCCTTTCTCCTTACACTTATATGAAAGATCATCCTCTGGATCAGGTCCCATTGAGTGCAATACAAAGGACTAAGTTACATCCAGGACACTCTGATGGTTTACCCTTAGTGGAGAAGGTTCATTACAAAGGACCTAAGTGTTCCTGCAAGAGTTGTATGGAAAACAGATTTATAACAAGACAAAGGTTACTGGATTGGATTACACATCTTGTTCAACTCAAAGAATGGTCTGAAATGTTGGACAAGTTTACCCATGGAGTAACCCACAACTGTGTGGCAGCATGCTGTATCTTGTATAGCAAACTAGTGGTACTTCAACCAATTAAAAATTACATAATTCATACCTTACCAGCACTACAAAAATTGTGAGTGTCCCTTTGAGGCAGAGGAAAACTGGAAAAAAAAGGTCTTCAAGAAACTATCTGAACTGCTCAGCACAACATTCACGTTTCAATTATATTTGTTTATGCCTGAACACCCTAATAAGTTACTGGTGATCCCTGTTCAAGGGGGTAGAGAGAAAAGTACTTCTACCCCAGTTCCTGAAACCAAGCGTAGTTTTATGGCAGAGAAAATGCAAATTCTAAGATTATTTAGAAACAACCTTTGACCTTCATAGAGATGAAAGCCAAGCTCCTCTGCTTAACTTCTGAATCCCAATTCCTCTCCAAGCCTGATGTTTAAAGCCAGAAGAAGCAGGAGGCTACAAAGTGAACACCATACAACACCTGTGCACAGAATTCTGTGTTTGCACCAAAATTTCCCCAGAAGAGAAATAATCTGGAAAGACAGTGCCTTTGAGACAGATTTAACTCAAGCTGCTTCCACTAGTTATTTCCCAAGAGCTGCCCAAGGACAGTCCAGAACAGGCTTGCAAACTAAAGCAGATTACAGACAGTAACCCCCTACCACACCTCAGCAGACATCCTAGACACTCTCCCCAGCCATAATGTTTCAGATCAACATTGTCCAAAATCTCCTCGGCCCCACAAATGAGGGGTCATTATTCCCTGACCTAATGGTCCTGTGCTACCTCTGGTCAGCTCCTCCATTTCTGAGGCTGAAGTCAGTACTGTCATTAACTGAAGTCTTGAGGTGCTGTGACCACGAACGAAACACCAAGATACAGCTGCTCTGTAAAGTACCTAGTTACCACTGTACATGTTAGTGGCATTAATAAATTAATTAACAGTGATAACATGGCCTCAGAGTAATTATATCCACAGATGTAGTTAACTTGTATTAATATCCATCTAGGTCAAGAGACTTGTCCTATGGCTAAAGGTAAGGGTCTGGAACTAGCACTGTCAAATACTACTTCAAGGCAAACCAGCTTGTTAAGGCCCCCAAATTAAAGCTAAAATACTTATATCATCTTACATTATAATCAGTCTTTAAGTAATTTGACAAAGAGTTCAGTAACTCTTACCTAAAGCCACATACTCTCCATCTTCCATATTTTTCACATTAATCACATCCTTTTCATATTCCAGACACTCTAAGAACATTTTCACAGACAATACGTCATCCTTCTCATCAGCAAGCTGCACAGTAGTTTGGTTGTTTTCTTTCTTGTAGTTCTCCAGTAAAGTTTGGAGCCTATGAAAATCTTTTTCCTCCAGCCGAAGCAGTTTAGCCAAGTCCTTAAAAGCAAAAGCCCCAAAAAATCACACATCACAAGACTAATGCAAACGGATCTTTTTCAAAACACAGTAAAAACTAAAACAGAGGTCAGAAGAGTCAAAAGTTTTGTTTCGAACCTTAAAAATGTCTTTAAAAAGACCCAAAATGATTGAATAATCTCAAAAGCAGCTATTCATATAGCTCAAATTAAGACACTGTCTAGCTTCATTTTCAATTACTTCAACAGATACATTCCCCATAATTAGATCCAGCTCATAGTATAACAGTCACCCATCAAGCAAACAAGCCCACATAACACCACTCTGTATGGCTTTTATAAATGTATAAGCATTTTTATAAATTATATCAAAAGCAAGCCAAATTATGATGCTACACAAGAAAATATCAGAACATGCAATTCCTACTGGTCCCAAAACATCCCTCTTAAAACTAAACAAAGTTATGAACATGTCATGTACTTTGGATAAAGGACTGAAATCAGGAGATCCTGGTTCTATTTTCATTTTTATCTCAACTTCACATGACTGCTAAAGAATTTTAGTAGATGAATTACTAGGTATTTGTACAGGCAAAAAAAATGGGGGGGGG
>Ga0065711_1035757_pt1 | contig 21871 bp, 16 predicted proteins | sample Hoacrofraction12_FD_59098 | JGI IMG/M metagenome (GOLD analysis project Ga0065711, IMG submission 59098) | Hoatzin crop microbial communities from Cojedes, Venezuela - Epithelial fraction 12 v2 (version 2) | ecosystem: Host-associated > Birds > Digestive system > Esophagus > Crop | place... | reverse complement strand
ATATTATATTATATTATATTATATTATATTATATTATATTATATTATATTATATTATATTATATTATATTATATTATATCTCTAATACAGGAAGAGTTATAGCCTCAACTTTTACCCTCAGCTCTCTGGAACCTATGTTTGTTAGAGGAACAAACCAGTATATAACATTTCAATGAGACTATTTTCCTTCATATTATAATCATGTTATATTCTTATTCAATGCTTTCTTTAAACTCTCTGTTGTGTTAGTTTTGCTGTCATTGTTTGAAAGACATTAGGTTATTGGTTCTGCTTTTGAAGCAAGACACGTTAAGGAATTAGTTCCTTTTACTGCACTATAAGCTTTCTGTTCCCAACTAACTGCTGCTGCCTTTGCTGCACAACCCCTCCTTGCAGGACCTGTGCCGCATGATTTTAGGAAGCAGGAATTGCCACCAGGCCTCCATGGCCTTAAAATTCATTTCCTTTTTGATTTTCATCTTTGCTCTCTTTTGTCTTCCTTTTGATGCCTTTTGATTTCTGAACACCCCCTGCAGAGTGAGATGCAATCAGATGGAGAGCACTCTCCAAAATATTGGTCAGGCCATTTCTGCAAACAACTGCTTGAAGCAGGACTGAAGCAAGTAGGTTCCCCAATGGGTTAAACGCTCATTTTTTTACAAGATCCCATTACTACTTCTGAGAATAATCCTGAGCCCCAGAAAGGCCATCTGTGACAAGGCGAGAGCTGATTGCTCAGCTCCCTCCCTTCAGTGAAGATCTCGCTGGTGGAAATGTTTCAGCCTCTCTACGTGCCAGCAGCAGTTAGCACAATACATAGAGGGACAACAAGCTCCACTCATGGGGATGGCAGTGTGGCTCGTCCTCCCCACCAGCTTCCTTTATTTGTTCAGCAGTTAAATCTTTAAATCCTTCAGGAAGTAAGTGTTGACTAGCTGAAAGGCCTGTCAACACAGCCCCAGGGGTGGGGACAGCTTCTCAAATTGTGTTACGGTTCGTCCATGCAGTCTCCTTGGAAACTTGTCTGTCACATGCAGGGGTGTTGTTCCACCCAAAAGTCCTTCTTTCCATGTCTACAGCAGTCGACCTTCCTGCATGTCCCTCTACAGCCTTCGAACCACCCCAGAGGAGTGAGGAGTCAGCAGGACAACATTTGGTACTTTGCAGGTTCAGTGGATAATACTTGACCTCAGGCTCTCCCAGGGCTCACAGCTGAGGAAGACCTTGGGGAACATGGCCAATGTCCCATTAGAGCATTTTACGAGGTCAGGGAGACCAGAAATAGTGACTGCCACTAGCTATGGCACAGAAACCAGCTCCAGACTTCAGCAGGAGGGTAAAAAAGTACCCAGAAATGGTGGAATTTGGTGGATTTTCAACTAATTTGGTGCTGTTCTCCAAAATTATATTCTTGTGACTTTTATCTGTGAAATGTTTCTACCACAAACCCTCACCTAAGCACCCTAATTAGGCAATAAGTTACACGGTTTGCCTAATGAATATATGCAATCCAACTAAGAGACAGAGCGTACTCACCACTGTGACTGAAGAGATTAGTTTCGAAAATTTTACCCGTACAGACGTAATTCTATTTCGGGATATTTGAAAACATCCATGGGAAAAAGATAAGCAAGCATATGTCACAGGATGTGAAACAAAAGCACATTTCATCCAATCTGTCTTTTGGGCACAGAGTACTGCACCTCATCATCTTCCTAAGGTAATTTTTTTTTTAGTTTTCCCCCACAACCACAATGGAGCTGTCTGTGCAGCTCTACACAGCACCCCAGTTGGTGTAAGACAGCGTGATCTCCAATAATGTTTATATTAGTGGAGGATTTGGCCCAAGGTGTTAAAATATTTACTCCAGAGAGACTCACAGATCTGTTATAATTATGGTTTATCTACTGATCAAACCTCTTATTGTTCCCAGTGCCTTAATTAGAAAACTTGGATTTCTTCCAGGAAGAGATAAACACCAGTAGACAGATGGGCAAAAAAGAATATTTTAACATTTCCCTGGAGAAACAACAGAGAAAAAATCATTTAACAGTAACCAGAATTAAGCAAAGATTAAGATGTTCAGTAGTCATTGTTCATGAACAAAATCAGACACACTAGAAAGGGGCATGAGCCATGTTACATCCCTGTGTAGTGGGCTCATCCCTGGTGCCTTCTCACTGAGGTTGCTTTCACCCAGGGTCAAATAACCCTTTTTACTGGACTTTTGACACTTCTTACATGGGTTGTTCAAAGGCCTGGTACAACACACCGTCGGGAAATTTTTCTTGTTATTCCACTTAAGGTTTTACCTTCTGATCATCATGACTTTAAAAGCTCTGTGACCTGCTGATTGCAGTTCTGCTACACTATAGGACTTTACTAGTCTCCTTGCAATAATTTGTTCCATTTTTCATCTAGAGATGGAAATTAAACTAGAAGTAACACATAGTAACTCGTGTTAATCAACACAACTTCCTAATACTACAAAGGGCCACAACATGCTTTCCTGTAAACTAACATCAGGAAGGCAAAAAGGCATCCATGAATTTTTCAAAGCAGAGTTGCCACACCCTTCTTTCAGTGGTGAGGGTGTTTGGGGTCCATGAACAAGAGCACCAGGAGATCTGTTGCAAGTCCTTTCCTGGATATGCATCACACACACATGCTGCTGGCTGCCAGAGAAGAGCGTTCTGTAAAGACCTCACATGTATACACTCACAAAACCCCAGCCTAAACAAAAATCTGCTCTGCCCACACTTTTCCTACCCAACAAGAGGCCAAGAGCATAAATTGTACATGGGCCATAGTTGGTTTATTTGCTGTACCACTGCAAAGTGCTCAGAGATGGGAAGGACTTGCCAAGCTTGCAGACAGTATGTTGGCTGCTTCAGGCAATGTAGTATGGGATGTTGATGGCTTTCAGTGTGCTGCCCAGGGCCTGCAGATTAATTTTTAAGGGGTCACAAATGGTAGAAAGAGAATAAGACTAACATCAGAGCATTTAAATGCGCTTTCCCAGAAAACCTGTAGGAATCTCTATGTAAAAAGTGCTGAAGAAAAACTGTTCTTGAAAGGCGACGTGGGAGTGTTCCTATCCCCATACCAAATCCCTGAAAAAAGCCTGAAGGAAGGAAGATGAGGGTGTGTTGCTCTGCAGTCTCATCTTTTCTGCTTGCCTGCCTCCCCCTTCCCGGGGGAACTATCTATACAAACTCAGTAAGCTGAAAGGAAGTTCAGCCTGAATCTTACCAAGACCCCAAGCACCAGCCAAGAACATGATGTGCATGTAGAAAACAGCAACTGAGAGGGAAAAATCCCACTGCACGGTCATCGGTGGACAGGCAGTGTCAAGAGTTCAGTTCGTTTGTATGAACCGGTTGTTAGGACACTTGCCAAAGAGCATGCAAGGCAATGATTTCACTGCTGAAGTGGTCATTCCCTTCAGCATAAAGTAATTAACCAAATCTGGACCACGTCCCTGCACAGCACCTAAGTTTGCCTCTTCCTGACTGAATCTGCTCTCTCATTCTGCTATTCCTGGTGCGCAGTATAAAGCTGTAAATCACATTTCCTGGAAGAGTAGAAGAAACTACATACCTTGCTCATCATAAGTGAGAAGGCAGACACAATTTAAATACAGATGTTTTGAAGATGCTGCATTGCAGGCATTTTTTCAGAAAATCAGAGTTAACTCTAAAACTATCTGTAACTTTGAAATGAGCACAGATTTCCCAGTTACATCATTACAGTTTTAAAAATAGTCTTCTACATCAGATGCAAAACAATTTATCTGCACTATTAGTCTGTTAGTTGTATTACTAAACCACTCAGGAGCCTTAGCTGTGAACAGCAACCACAATGAGCAGGGCTCTGTACAAATAACTTAGATAATTATCTTTTGACCTGGTTTTCACATTTATAGAATTTGAGCCAAATTAATCCCAGGAGCAACGCAAAAGAAGCCAGTCAAATGACACCCTGGGTCAGTTTAGTCCTAACCCTCAAATCTTCAGTCAATACTAATTTGTTTTCTTAGATGCATTTCCTGTTTCCATTTTTTAAACACATTCTAGCTCAGACACCACTGAATATATCCCAGAATTTCCTTTTCAGTTTTTTCCTACCCAGCACTCCCTCTTGCTCTTCACAGTGACACCAACACTTTCCAAGGGAGCAAAAATGAAGCAAAGCCTTAGTCCTAGCAAACAGCTTGCTGCCTGTCTTCAGGAGATATCTAATGGGTTTCCAACCCCTAGCAAAGGAGAAGGCTTCAGCTTTCATGTCCTTTCATTTTGGTTTGGCCTGGAGAAATGCCAGGTGCCCACCAAAACCTCTCTCTCTCTCCCCCTCCTCAACTGGACAGGGGAGAGGAAGTATGATGAAAGGCTCCAGGGTCGAGACAAGGACAGGGAGAGATCACTCACCAATTACTGTCATGGACAAAACAGATTGAACTTGGGGAGAAAAGGGAGTTTAATTTATCACCAATCAAATCGGAGTAGCATAGTGAGAAAACAAAACCAGATCTTAAAACACCTTCCCCCCACCCATCCCTTCTTCCCAGGCTCAACTTCACTCCCGTTTCTTTACCTCCTCCCCGCCCCGAGTGGCACAGGCGGATGGGGAATGGGGGTTACGGTCAGTTCATCACATGTTGGCTCTGCCACTCCTTCCTCCTCGGGGGGAGGACTCCTCACACTCTTCTCCTGCTCCAGCGTGAGGTCCCTCTCACGGGAGACAGTTCTCCACAAACTTCTCCAATGTGAGTCCTTCCCACAGGCTGCAGCTCTTCGCAAACTGCCCCAGTGTGGGTCCTTCCCACAGGGCACAGTCCTTCAGGAACAGGCTGCTCCAGTGTGGGTCCCCCATGGGGTCACAAGCCCTGCCAGCAAACCTGCTCTGGCATGGGCTCCTCTCTCCACAGGGTCTTCAGGTCCTGGCAGGAGCCTGTTCCAGCGCAAGCTCGCCACAGGGTCGCAGCGTCCTTCAGGCATCCACCTGCTCCAGCATAGGGTCCCTTCCATGGGCTACAGGTAGATATCTGCTCCACCGTGGACCTCCATGGGCTGCAGGGGGACAGCCTGCCTCACTATGGTCTTCATCATGAGCTGCAAGGGAAGACTCTCTGCTCCAGCATCTTGAGAACCTCCTCCCTCCTCCTTCTTCACTGACCTTGGTGGCTGCAGAGTTGTTTCTCTCACATTGTCTCACTCCTCTCTCCAACTGCCATCTCACCGCGGAGGTTTTTTTTCATTCCCTTTCTTAAATACGTTATCACAGAGGTGCTACCGCCATCGCTGATTGGCTTGGCCTTGGGCAGCGGTGGGTCCGCCTTAGAGCCGGCTGGCACTGGCTATATCAGACAAGTGGGAAGCTTCTGGCAGCTTCTCACAGAAGCCAACTCTATAGCCCCCCCGCTACCAAAACCTTGCCACGAAACCTATAACACCTTTATAGGTTATTGTGGGGATGTGCATTTCTATACCTCCACAAAGCCAAAGAGAATTAGCCCTTCAGATTCCTCTGTAGATTGTCAATTGTATACCATATATACCTTTCTGAGCCAGTTGCAGAGGGCCAGCGACCTGCCAGCCTGGCTTGTAGATGGCCTGACTGCTCAGCTACCAACATCCCCTAACTAGGCTTTATTTAAAAAAATAACTCAATGGGATAGGTCAATCAATTAAACAGGAGAAAAAAAAAAATGTACCTTTTCCTCCCATCCCTTTCATTGACTTAGGATCTGGGCAGAGATTCTCTCCCATGCAGGAAAGATTACATGTATTCCAGCTTTTCCAACACCCTCTTTCATAATGTATAATTTTCTCAGTCTCTGCTCTTTCTTGGTGGTCAGTGTCAGTTCATCATCGTCAAGTAACACTCCATGGCTGATTTCTGTTATTTATTTGATGTTTCACATTATTGGGGAAAGATGCTTTCCTGAGTCCTTTTAGAAGTGTTACACAACGAAATTAGTGAGGTCAGGTACGAAAACAGAGGATTCTCTGCACCAAAGGCTGTTCAACACCTCATGGGTGTTCCTAAATTCCCAGTAACGCCAGTGCCACCATGGCAACATTGCTGTTATTGCCCACTTTCACCTCAGTTTTATATAGAAATACTCTTAGGATGCAATACATTGTTTCCTCAGTCAGGTCCATTTTATCAGCCACAAAAAAAGAAGAATGTGGCTATGTATGTCTTGCAAGATGTCTTCACTGCTATGGTTTGTTAAAAACCGAGATAGATCTTGCTGTGATCACAGCCATTTCTAACCACGGGGACCTACACCGCTTCTCCATTACCAGGGAAAAACAGGACATAAGAGTACTGGAGCCAGTAACCCTGCTCCCACTTACAGCAGAGGATTGATTTGTCTGGGTTTACCCTTAGGTCACTTCCCCAAGAACCAAGGTGTGTATGTTTTGCAGCTGACCTCCAGCAATTTATTGCACATCAATATACAGGTAAGTTTTTTCAAAGCACTTTCCTTTTTCAATGCTTCTAGTGGCCCTACAGGCGAATCTTCCACTTTTAAGTACTTTTTAAGGGAGAAAAGGGGTATACCCGCACAACTGAGCTGCATGTCTCCTGTGAGCTTCCCTTACACTGTCTCCAAAACGCTATGAACATGGCTGAGGTTCCTGTTCATTACGTCTGCAGACATTTGACTGAGAGCTCTCTGTAATGGAAATATTTGGCAACAGGACTTTGTGACCATCACATTTTTTCTGCTGACTTAATTTCTGCTGACAAAATACTGAAGGAACGAAGAAGAGATCTGTTTTAAATAATCAAGACATTTGACTTGGGAACATGATGCAGCTGCTGTAGGATTAAGAAAAAATAATTACTTTATAATGCTTTTGTCTGTAGCATAGAAAAGCACTGCATAAAGGCCATGGGAAAAGAAAGCTACTTGCCATCAGCAAAGATTATTTAAATCTTGTAGTGTGAGTCTTTCGAAGGCGATGGCAGAATCAGAAGAGGGATTTGATTTGGCAACCTTGATCATCCCTTAGCATAGGTTTGCACTCTTTATTGTGTAGTTCACCGCCTCTAATGATGTACGCAGGCAGGCTGGCCCAGCAAGATCTGCAGTGCTCCTGCTGGCAGCTCTCAGGAGAGGAGCTCTGCATGGAGCGGTTGATGTCAGCTTGTACCTTACTAAGTGCAAAGCAGAGGCAGCCCAAAGTAGACTGGTGGGATGCAGGTAGTGCCAGGGGACACAGAGCAAGAGGTGCCAGAGGCTGGGGAGGAGATGGACACAGGGAGGGTGGCTGAGGGGAGAAGGCATGGGAGTTAGCCATCACGGTGGAAGTGCTAAGTGCTTGGGAGGCAGGTGTGTGAGGAGAGAGACAGGTCTTCAACTCATGTAAACCACGCCACATCCACCAACTTCAGCATAACCTTAGCTCACCAGACCACTTTAAACCAGGTGGGGGCCTGGCCCCAAATACTCTTCCATGAGTGACACAGGAAGGCAGATTTACAAGCAACAGTATGAACATGACAGGCACACACCACGTGCAGCCTCTCCAGGGACTTTGCCAAAAAAGTAGTCTGTCTGTCATGCAAAGCTGCTGCAGCTCAACATGGAATAACAAATAACAATGTTATATTCTTTAAAGAATTAGTATGGAAGCACGTAGCTCCTTTCTGTTTGCTATAGTAAGCAACAAAAAGGGAATCCAGGTTCTAGTATAAGACAGAAGATTTCTTCTGTCGTTATTGTCTCTATAGAGATAAAACTGATAGAGATAGCAATGTGTCTCAGTGGCTTTCTTCACTGTGTAGGCAGTAGCCCAGCACACTGCAATGTGTACTGTAGCTAACAATGTTAGTGTTTTTACTCTAAAATGATAATATCAAATTAAGGCATTGATCCTGCAAACACTTAAATATGCTTGAAGTCATCCCATTGTGTCCTTCTGTGCATTGACTTGTATGCCCATGCACAGGACCCACATTTCATTGCAAGGGGCTATGGCTGAGCCACAGTCCTACACTGTGAAGAGAGAAACTCAAGAACAGCAATACCCTCACAACTTCTGCTCAGTGTTCAATGAACAAATATTTCATGTGATGTTCCACACCAAAGGTGTTAGAAACTGTAATTCATTATCACCAGAATGATGGCATTTCCCCAGACTTTCATTTTCTAAGCTGTGAGAAACAGACACTATAAACACAGATCCAAACTAGCAATGGTACACTTGGATTTAAACATTTTCTTTCTTAAATGCAAGGACAGGCAAAGAGAAAATGATGAAGTTATTAACCATATGGGTCTCTTCTGGATTCTCTGTTCTTTTGCCTTGTGTTCTGATGTTCTGAATAATAAAAAGGATATAGTTATCAGCAGCAATAACAGAATGGTTTTCTTAAGGGATGTTTGTGCCTAACATAGCTCATTGAAAAAGTTTATATAAGCATCATGTCCCGGTACCTAATCCACCAAAATAGGTCAATAAAGCAATGCCAGAGAAAGAGAATTTTTTTTTTAAATAGACTGCCTGGGAAGTTAAATCATTTTTTATTAAAATACAGGGTTCTTCCCTTTTTTTGAACATCAGGGATTAAAGTGGATATGATCAAAACTACACGTTGTATGTTGGCCTTTCAGTTCTTTCAGGCCATCAGTGTGTGCTGGAAAAGGAAAGTTTGGATTTTCCACACTGCAAGACGGACAGCTGTGCACCAAGTCAACATTGCCCTTCTAAAATATCAAAATACCAGGAGCCAAATACCCAAATGTTTGGATACCAGTGATACTCTAGTGTGTGCAATTCTTGTCTGGCAGCTGCTTTTCCCTCTGCAGCCCCTCCTGACTGAGCCACCACTGCTGCCACAAACCCTCTGCAAAGGTGGGACAACGCTACCTGCATGGCCTCTCCCTGCTGAGAATTATCACTCTGAATGTTCTGTCTCGTCACTGCTGTTGTTTCTGATGAATCCTCAGGATGACTCAGAATAGTTGTCATAATGCAATATCATTTTGCTGCTTCTTCGCATGAAATCACTTGCATTGCATACCAGGAGGATAAACAGAGTACCTCTACCTTTTAAAGGTGGAAAATAAGAATCTGGGGAAACATAAAACTGTCAGCCTGGAAAGAGACTAGCCCAAATTATTAAACAATCCATTTATAAACACCAGGAGAACAATAAAGTGATTTTAAAAAGTCAGAGTAGATGCGTCAAAAACACATTGTACCAAACTCAGACTCATTTTCCTCTTTAACAGGATGACTGGGAAAGGGGGAGGTGGTAGATGTTGGATATCTTGATTTCAGTCATGAGAAGCTGGGAAAGCATGGTTTCCAGGAGCACCTGCCTGTGAAAACATGTCCCAACAAGTTGTCCTCAGATCGACAGCACATAGAATCATAGAATCATAGAATGCTTTGGGTTGGGAGGGACCTTTAGAGGTCATCTAGCCCAACCCCCCTGCAGTGAGCAGGTATATCTTCAACTAGACCAGGTTGCTCAGAGCCCTGTCCAGCTTGATCTTGAATGTTTCCAGGGATGGGGCCTCCACTGCTTCTCTGGGCAATCTGTTCCAGTGTTTCACCACCCTTATTGTACAAAATTTCTTCCTTATATCTAGTTTAAATCTACCCTCTCTTAGTTTAAAGCTGTTGTTCCTTGCCCTGTTGCAACAAGCCCAGCTGGAAAACTTTCCCCATCATTCCTATAGGCCCCTTCAGGTACTGGCAGACTGCTCTAAGGTCTCCCCGCAGCCTTCTGCTCTCCAGGCTGAACATCCCCAACTGTCTCAGCCTTTCCTCACAGTAGAGGTGCTCCAGCCCTCGGATCATCTTTGTGGCCTCCTCTGGACCTGCTCCAGGAGCTCCATGTCCTTCTTGTGCTGGGGGCTCCAGAGCTGGACGCAGTACTCCAGGTGCCATTGGGCTCCTGAAGTCATCTGTCCTGGTCAATTGTATTCAATATTTCCATTATTATGCTAATGATGGAAAGTAAAACTTCAGGAACATGCAGGTGGCCTCAATTAAGAAGGTCATACCCACCAAGGAGGGCAGGACATGAATGTGATGTCTGGTCACAGACAAACCAGAACGAGCTGTGACTGGGCAGGGGTTAGAAGTGTGATGGTGATGGGGAAGGGGACGGATTCCCCTATCGTGCTTACAGAGCTATGTATCATCAGTTACATACCCCTATAAATATACCTTCTACGTGTCAAGATGTAAATTAGGGTTAGCTGTCAACCTAACCTAATTTGAGATTAATTAGTGACCTAGTCTGTCTCTGACTAGCTTCTCTGGCACCCTCTGAAAAGAAAAAAACTACTGAAAGTAAAAATAAAAAACCCCAAGATATCTAACATTGACTGTCACTAAGATTTTATGCAGGTAAGGAAATGTGTCCACAGCCCTGTCCCATGCTGTTATTTATTTCAGAAACGTCAGTAATAAATATATGACTGTATGTTTAAAAAAAGGAATGGCAGCTGGTAACAGACAAGCAAGCTCTGTTTTACTGTTATTTACTGTTGTACACACGTATTGATAAGAGAGCTAGAGGGAAGATGCACATTTCTCTCTGTCTGCTTTCTTACACTGCTGTAAGACACAGTATGAAAGGTCTCTGTAGAGTCAAGTGGAGAAAATAATACCTAGGTTTGAGATAAGGAAGAAATTTAAATTGCACTTCTTCCATCCCAAACTCATCCCACAATACTTTTCAGAAAGGTGTTGTCACATGTAGAAACCCTCTGCCAGACTTTTTTCTTCTCCTCACCTGAGCCACAGGACAATTTGATCCCTTCCCATAGTACCACGAGGCTTTCAGATTCCCCTCCTATTTTATGGATTTATTAAACACAAACACAGTCAGGCAGGCAAGGCAGTCCATGGGAAGTTAACTGCGATGGAGACTCCTTTTCTAAGAGGGGAAACGTCTGTCTCCTCTCCAGAGGAACTTGTTCCAAACTGTCAGGGCTCAGAGCAGTTCAAATCTCAGTTAAAAGGCTTTATAGCATGCAGGAGGGAAAGGCTCATCAGTGAGTGGCTCAAATGGGTATCTTGGGCGAGATGGTGGAGTGACATCATGAGTGAGCAGCCTCTGTGTCCCCCCTACACCCAGTGCCCTCACAGGTCATCCGGACCTACATTCAGTGGTAGGGGACAAAAAGCTCAGTGCAACCTTAAGCTCCAGGGATTTTCTACAAGGGTCCTCCGGGAATCTCATCTGTTGAGGGAAACAACAGCAGCATGAGCTGGGACCCCTGCCCCGGCCCTGCCTCTGGATGCAGGACAGAAGGACTCAGCCACCACCCAGAGTCAGTGCAAGGTTCCCCTGGGGCTGCTCCCTTTGCTGTGTTCCATGACCCACTCTAAAAGGGGAGTAGCAAAAAAAGCATTGCTTTCCCAAAAAGGACAGCTCCCCATTTAGAAGTCCTGCAGACTGTATTTCTATGAGTAGTCTCAGGGAAGGTGGTGGGATGTCTTATGTTAATATTACAACCAGATTTTTGCTTCATATATATTTTTCCCATGTTACTGATAACACCTTAGGGTATTGGAATGGGAAGAATTCAAACAATTCAGTTTACTTGCACTGCTTACTCTCCTAGCTCCCTTATTCAAATCTAGGCAAGTCAGTATCAGCTTTGCTTAACATCCATATTCATTTTAATTTCACGTTCTTCTTCTTTGGCCCAATGTCATGTTGTTTGCAGAAAGAATTAACCACAGCCAGGCCAAACAAGCTGTCAAGCAATGAAGATATCTCTGTTCCGATCACATTTCAAACTTGCTCTCACTCACTGCAAAACCCACAGCAGGATGATTACAGAGGAAAGAAAAATTAGTGGCCACTGCCCAATCATTTGTTATGATCATTTCCTACCATCAGCTCAATTTCTTACCCTCATTAAAGTTTGATTAATATTGTATTGGAAACAAAGGGAATCCTCCAGAAATCCTCCTCTCTGCTTTCATTTCAGCTACATAATCTACAACAAAAGGAGCATCTCCTCCCTGTGCTGGCATGGAAAAAATGTAAAAGGCATCACTCGGAGGGTTATTAAGCACTCTGGTTTAGGCTACTGCTCTATTAAAAGTCTCTTAATGACCACTAGGTGGGGAGAGAAACTTATTGTCCCCAAATCCCTGGAAAATGTCTAAGCAGCACGGCGCCTTCTCACTCCAAACCCACATTTTTCAACCTGACATTTTCCTTCCCTCAGCTGCAAATGGGTGGTGGGGGCCATGAACTAGATGTGACCAGAGACAAAGAAATCCTTTGATATGATCTGCAAGTTTCATTTATGATCTGTAGCTTTTCTGAGCTCTGTTGACCCTGCTTAGGCAGGGGGGTTGGACTAGATGACCCACAAAGGTCCCTTCCAACCCCTACTATTCTGTGATTCTGTGATTCTGTAATCCCTGAGATATCGGATCTTAAATTTGTTGATGGTGCAGGAATGAGTTTAATATTATGCATGGGAAATGTTGGGCCAAAGTAATTTTTAGGGGGAAGTTCCTTACTGAGAGATTTATTTGGCAGGGGGATTTGGATTTCTTTAGTTACTAAATAGAAGGTATTTAAAGAAAGAACTGGGTTTGCAACTAGAGAGTCCCAGGAGTGAAGTATCAAACTCAAAAAGTTTGAGAAAGACAACTGAAGAGACACAAGACATGAATTCTCTCTCCAGTTATCTGAGAGATGCTAACAGTACTTATTTCCAAAGATTCAGTCATCTGAACTTTCACTAGATAAGCACTTACAGGGGTATCTGAGTTCATTGGAGGGGTAATCACCCTAAGCAGGTATCAGTCATTCTCCGTTGGCAACAGCACAGCCAGACCCCCAAGTCAGGCACTCTTACAAATTACATCCCACTAGTTGGCATGAATCCGGATCTATCTGTCTACATGTTGCCATTGTAGAGTACCATGGACACTAGCAATGTTAGCTCTAGGCAGCAATACAGGCAACATCAGGCTTCAAAATTTTCCAGTGAAGATAGATACATAAGCAGTGAGTTGATGAAGGTGCTGTCCACTGCCATGGCTTGTTGCCACTCACACCCAGCTGGCTAGTTTAAGGCTAGATTGGGTCTGTCTCTACAACTCTGCATCGCAGACATGGCTGCAGCATAAACGTGTCCTCAGAAACCCGAACTCCTGGTATTTACGTTAGAGACAGAACCAGAAGTCCTCCTTCTCACTTGCAGTCTTTAGCTGACAACTACAACAGCGCCCACAAACAACTGTGGTTGCTATAAAAATTTTATCAGCCTCTTAGTCACCTCCCAGTAACAAATACCTTGAAAGCACTTGGCTGCGGTTACGGTAAGCTTCTCACTTCATGCCTGGTAGTAAACAACATCATCCTTCAAACAATAAGCGAAGGTTGCCATGGAGCTCCCAAATCTTTTTGGTCCAGGAGAAGTTCATGTTTCAGCTATAACATTTTGATGAGGACATTCTGTGTGGTCTTTTTTCCTCCACATTCCCTGACAGAGGGATCATTACCTATGACCAAATAAGAGATGTACTTGGCAGCTACCATCTTCATCTGCCAAGTTTAGTGTAATGTACTTCCAAGAGGAACATCTGGCTCTGTAATTTTGTTCCTTGGCAATGCAGCTGTTGTCTGCATGGCTGGCTACCCCTCTGCTGGCAGCTGTGAAACTGCGTCGGGGTATGCTTTGGACACAGATTGCTGCTTTATGATGTTTGGATGTTCTTTGTCCTTTGTTTCGTCTCAAACTTGCCTACATCTAGGAAGGAGTTTGCTTTGCTAAGGAGTGCAGGTGCAGCCCCTCAAATTACACCTCATTGCAAATAAAGTAGCAGCATGGGCCTATTTACCTACTCACTAGAATTAGCAGCAGGTGTCAGCGAGCTGAAGACCACTGTACATCCACTTGCAGTTCACAGGCACACATAATCATATATGCTGTCCCCATAGGGTGTGAGAGAGAAAGGAACTCCTGTCTCAACCACAAGCCATTTAATGGAAGCTTCACTGAGATGTTAGGTGGATCTGAGACAGAAACTAATGAGTTTGCAAGAGAATTCAAATGGAAGATTTAAGTGTTCAACAATAGTAAAAATAAAGGATGTATAGACTTGGCGCCACCACCAGTAAATCTGTGTAGGGAACATGTAGCACTAACAATTGCAGTGCTTCTTAAACACACACTGACCACTGACATGGTGTGTCACCTAACTGTTCAGTGCATCCAAAACTTTTCCTAAACCACCAAGGTTTTGCTTAAGACTCAGAGGATAAACATCACGGAGCAATGGCCTGAGGCTGAAAGAATTAGAGGCTTTCATTTATGCTGGAGGATAAATTCCTAGGTGGAAGAACCAAGGTATGAGCCAAGAACAGGTGAAAATGTGGGTAGTATGATGGATACCTTAAAGCCACCTTCAGCAGGTGGGTGGAGGAAATGAGCCTTGCAAGGGATGTGTGAAACAAATTCGTTAATGTTACACAAGGTCCACTGTTGGACAGAGGCTCATATCATAGAACACTGAGCCACTAAACAGCACTGAATGATGATTTCGTGTTGAGTAGCACCCTCTCACACATCGAAGGGAGAACAGATGAAGGTGTTTGCAAACCAGGCAACAACAAGAAAAAAGACAGAAGAGGCTGTAAATTACCAAGAGTTCTTGGTTATAGCAATGAGATGAAGACTGGAGTTTGGGATAAAGTCAAGAGACTCTCTGCAAATGAAGAAATATCTTCTGACAGAGCATTTCAAGTTTGTCAAGGAAAGGGTGAAAGGGTATCCCCCTGTCCAGACAGAGCATACGCTACATGAACACTGCCATCAAATTGCATTGGAGTAAAGGACTCCAAGACAAAACACCACATGAAACGAAAAGTATAAGACCACCAAGAAAAATAATAACCAACCTGTCATATACTGTGGCCATCATCACAGTGTCTGGCCAAAAAAAAAGACAATTTGAGGAATCCAAATATTACTATGAGACAGTGTGCTCACACCAGAAGTGGGCAGAGCAGGAGTAAAGGGATTGCAAGAGCACTAAGAACAGTTTTTTGTGGAAAAAATGGTAAAGTTCACTTTAGAAGATGAAAAAATTGTCCATCAGCTAACGAATGAAACAACCCTTCATTCTAAGTTAGTTTACAGGTGACTGGGCAGTGTCCCCTCAGGAACAATGACATTAGGAGTCTTAAAAATCTCCTACCTGTCTACTCCCCAGAGAGAGGAGTTTTGACAGACCACCATAACAGAGCTCGGTAGCTCAAGGTGACACAAATCCTGCTTTTAAATTGTAGTGTTCCCACTTTAATTCTCCCTGTTTTTTCCATCAAACTGTTGGAGAGTTCCCCAGGATTCAAACCACAGTTGGCCTCTGATGCTCAGTATAACCTTTTGAGCAGATAAACCCACCATTTTTTGTCAGGTACAGCTGAATGTTTGTTACAGCTCCCTGGTGAGTTGCTATGAAAACTAGTGTCAAATTAATAAAAGCCTTAGCAAAAAAATGTCAAAGGGTCAAACACTGCTCCATGTTTGGGGCTACTAATTACAGAGCGGCAGGAGAGGCTGGGATATCACCTGCTGGCACTCTGCTCAATGGTACTCTTAAACCAGAAAATGCCTTCGCAGCTGGACGCGGAGGTCAGCTGTGTGAAGAGACAGAGAAGGTGAAGCAAATAGCTTGTTAGGGTTTGAAAGCCCAAGTTTCGCCCCTGCATCATAAAAACAAAGCTGTATGTATCCACAGTGGGAAACAACAGCTGTGAGCAGCTGCCTGTTACAAGAGGAGGTAACTTCATGGCTATGTGAAGTTGCTTGATGATCAGATGCGTCCTGTTCAGATGTAAATGTGGCTTATACGCTCTGGAAGGCAGGAGAAGAGTTGGGTTGCAGTTGTGTACTTGAGATCTCATGGCTACACTGTCACATCCTCCTGAGTTTCAAGCCCATGTCGAATGCGCTCTTCTCAAAATCCCAAAATTTTCCAACCTGTTTGTTCCCAAACTTAATTGTGTCGGCTGGGAGCCAAGGGACTTACCAGCCAAAGAAATTCAGTTCCAGGGAAGTGTCCAGATTTGGACTTTGCCCCTTGGGGCAGAACAGCTGCAACTGGCATGAGCAGTGTGATGCAGCAACTTCAAACCCAAATTCAAGCCCAGCCAACAGAGATGGTCTCAACAGGGACAGGCACAGCAGGAGGATGAGAGAGCTGAACTAAGCAAAGGCCCCTGTGTCATCCGATTTTCATTGCTTATGTGCTTATGTCTACACAGTCTTTCATACAGCTGAGTCTGGGGAGGGAATATACTTTTCCAAAGGACATTTCCAAGAAAACATCTTTGCTGTTATGGAAAGACTCGGAGGAGCCCCGGCCTGAGCCTATGGGTTGTCTACCCCTCAGCTAAGTGGCACTTGGATGACAGTTTAACACCTTATGCTCAGTCCTCCACAAATATGCAGAGAGACAGACCCCACAGCAGGAAGATCCTATAAACAGCTAGTCTGGCCCTGGTCTTGCATTCAGACCAATCTGCTGTAGGCATAGCACATGACTTGAAGGTATTTAACTTCACAGGAGACAACACTGATTTACGAGTCAAGGGCATGAGGGGCTATTTCTAGCAACAGCACTACCTCACACGTCAGCTGGACAACTCTTTCCCTTCTGGTTCCCCTACTGTCATCTGCACCTTTAGACTGCAAATGCAATGAGGCTGGGGCTGCTGAGTTTCCCTATACCTTTGTAAAATGCTTAATGTAACAGGAGCATGCTTCCACTGTGGTCTGCAAAGCACAGCTGAATGCAAATCCTGCATGCCAGGACAGAGCAATGGGAGCAGGGGCCACAATAAACGAGGGGAAATTAAATTAAGATCTAATGCAAACATTGAATGAGAACACAAAACAGACCTTTCACCGAGATAAAAAGCACTAGTTAACTTTTTCCTTGTTTCCACAGGCACGCACTCACCCCAGTTCCATCAAAAGTGAGGCAGGCAGTGACATGGTTTGGTGATGAAAGGCTGCTGCTCTGCTATTCACGGCATGACAAGTTGCAGAAAGATCTGTCACATGAAGCCACTCTCATATGATTTCCCAATGGACTGTTTTCCAGTCCTCCTTACCTCGGTGCAAATTTGGAAAAGGACTGATAACTGAACCTGGTCAAAAATGTTGGGAAATCTGGGGAGAGATTTTCTGAGGAACTTCTTCTCTGGGAAAACCTAGAAGGTATGTTTTGGGGTTTTTTTCTTTTTTCTTTTTCTTTTTCTTTTTCTTTTCCTTTTCCTTTTCCTTTTCCTTTTTCTTTTTCTTTTTCTTTTTCTTTTTCTTTTTCTTTTTCTTTTTCTTTTTCTTTTTCTTTTTCTTTTTTTTTTCTTTTTCTTTTTCTTTTTTCTTTTTCTTTTTCTTTTTCTTTTTCTTTTTTTTTCTTTTTCTTTTTCTTTTTCTTTTTCTTTTTCTTTTTTTCTTTCTTTTCTTTTTCTTTTTTTTCTTTTTCTTTTTATTCACCAATAACCAAAATATGGCCCAAGACAGTCTAGAAGAAATTGGAAGAGGTATGGAAATGTGTGGTGGCAATCTGAGCTGTACTTCCAATCTGGTAAAAAAATAAATAACAGTGCTGAAGACACCTAAGAGAGAGGAGAAATTTATATAAGCACCATGCCATTATTCAGATGTTTAGTGAATTACTTTAACAGTGGATTATTATTGATATTATTTATCCAGTAACTAACACAGAAGAATTGATCTCAATGGCCATTTTGAAAGTGGATGAAGCTCTGAAGATGATCTACAGGAAGGATTAAAAATCACTGGAGCATTTCAAACAGTGTAATGGTAATAGGCCGAAATGAAGTATCTTATTCCTGATGTTCATTTACCACCAATGGACAGGGCTCTCACCTGTGACAGTGGGAAAGACATAACATCTTCCAGGACTCCAGTACTTTCCCTCCTCAGGTAGGGCTGAGACATGGCTGACAGGCCTGCAGAGTGGACAGGAAGGACTGAAATGCTTTTGGAAGCCATCAGGTTTCTTTGCTATTGTGTACCTAAACAGTACCTGCCTTGTGGGGCTCTCAGCTCAGCTGATGTTGGCAATAGAGGCTGGTCGGATCAGGACTGAACGTGGGAGCGTGGCTGTGCCTCACCGTCATCACAAGCTCTGTGGCCAAGGTGTTGAAAATGAATTGTTCTGGAAGGAGCGGTTCCTGCAGCAGTGTGCTTTCAGGCTGCGTGGATGCCTGAGTGGAAAAAGAAGTCAGTCTGTGACAAAAGGAAGGCTTCACAGCTGGGTCCCCTGACAAAAGCCAGTGAAACATATGGTTGCAGGGCTCAGATGAGCACAGTGGGCCCAGGGCTTTGGGAAAAGCTTTCCCAAAAAAAGTCCTACTGGGTGATGCCTACTGAGAGGAGACTCTTTCTCCAGATCGCCTGCATTAGTTAAAGCACGTAAATTGGGGCTGCTCAGAAATGCAGAGTTCATCCCAGCACAAGCCAATAGCAAGTTCTGATGCCTGCAGGGTGCAAATCAGAGAGACAAGAAAGAAAATGGATCCCCCTTATTGCCTCCTAGATGTTTGCTGTAACAAACAGCAACCTGTATCTGACTGTTACAAAATATGTCATGAAGACAGCAAAGAAATTATGTTGGAGTCAAGCTCAGTCAATAACAGTTCATGGGGAACTGATCCCCATATTATTCACTGTACTTGTAGTCTACATCATACTTGTTCTGACAGAAACAATGATACTCATTAGATACTAATGACAGAAAAGTGATGATTTCCATTGTGACTAGAGGGTTCTGTATGAATTCTTGAAATACTTTGCAGTGTTGGTCCTCAGCTGCATGTGGGAAGAGGCATAAGAAATACATACGAATGGCATCTGATTGATTGTACATTGAGACAGAGGATGAGGTCAAGCTGCATGGTGCATCTGACCACAGAATCACAAAGCAGCTGAGGCTGGCAGGGACCTCTGGAAGTCATCTGGTCCAACCCCCCTGCTCAAGCAGGGCCAGCTAGAGCCTGTTGTCCAGGACTGTCTCTGGACAGCTTTTGAATACCTCCAAGGATGGATACTCCACAACCTCTCTGATGCATTATAGGACCTTTGACTCCAATGAAGTCGAACAAAATTGGAAAGTCTTAGGTGTCACCTTTGTCCGTTAAATCTGTTGAGATATCACCATTGCAAAATACACTTTCATGAAGACAGCACGGTCTCAAGTGCTCCTGAACTAAGGAAAACCACCCCCAAGGAGTCCTGCCATTTAATGGCAGACACTGGAAGCAAACCCAGATGACTCTGAGATGGTGGAAAGGGAACCCTGACCCTTAAAAGCTTCGTGGGGCTGCATCACTTGATTGCAGCACAGTGCAGAGCCCAGCACCATACTGCAGTATTTTACAGTCACAGTACCCCAATGATACACTATACCTACATTTCACAAATGGCCACTGCTAAAAAGGCAGAGCTTCTCCCAAGAAGTGTCAGAGCCCTCTCAGAGGAGGAATGAGCCAGACAGCAATGACAAAGAGGAGGCACAGATGGGTGAAAGAGTTTCTAAATCAGCCTGAGAGAGCCAGGAACGCCTACCATGGTGTGTCTGCAAAGCTGTGACTGCAGCTTATACCATACACAAACCAAATGCATTAGCACAGGTCCATTAACAGCTGTGTTACCTGCAGCAAAAGCTCTTCTGAACACTATAAAGCCTGTGCAGATCTCTTGGAAAGCACTGGGGTACATTCTTTCGAGACCACAGGAACTGATTTCCACGGCACAGGTTCAGAGAGCTCAGGCTGTGGCCCTGGAGCTAGATGCAATTCGTAAACCCTTTACAGGTAGCTGAGGAGGGATGCAGGGCTGTGCTAGTGCGGTTGGGTCAGTAACATGAGTACCCACAGTGGAGAGGGACTGAGCCACCAGGATCTGCTGAAGGTGATGGCACCTGGTTGTTCGCTTTGCGGGGATCTCTGGAGAATCCCTGCAGCCAGTTCCTGGAGCTCTCATCTACCCCTCTCTGACAGCCCAAGGTACTCGATATGTGTCTGACAGCTTTTGACCACAAGAAAATCTTGGCATGCAGTTCATTAAAGCAGAAGGTTTACCAGCCACTGAGATATCAGCCCATCCACGCAAACACTCTGACCCCTCTTTCCCCAGCAGTGAGCTGCCAAGAAGTTCATTGTGTTTGCTGTGGCTGCAAAAATTACCTCTGAGTAGCCAGCAGACACTGCAAATTAAGACTTTGGCTCTTTTTCCATGTCTCCCTTCCCCTTCCATTGCATATTCAGGCACTTGTAGATCTTAAGGCATTGACCTAATGCTCTAACTTTTGGCCTCATACAGTTTTGGGCATATATTTCAGCAGCCTAGGTAGGGTGCCCACATTCCTCACTTGTTTTGCCACCACACCCAGACACCTTTAAAGCCAGAGGATGATTTGGCAGTGCAAATAAAACCTCGAATTGTTACAAAAGGACCAAAGTAACCTGCTGCTGCCAGCACTCCTCCCATAACTCTGTCGCTGGTGGAAAGCCAAGCTGTCCCTATAACAAGCTGGGGGAGGTCAGCCAGCAGAAAACCAACATGAATGGGATAAAAAAAATAGTAGAAAGGTTTCCTACACATTTTCTCCTTGAAAAAGCTCACTGAGAGGTTAGACCAAACATTCTCTTGGTGACAGTCAGCAAGAAAGTTGGTTTAGCTCTGTCATGGACCCACACCCTTCAACCAATGCAGGAGCTGGTCCCTGCCCTGAAGATCCACAGTATAAATAGACAGAAAAAAGGAAGCATTCCTCATTCCTGTTTTACACATGCGATAAGGGCATCGCTTAAACAATCTGCTCCACTTGTGCAAGTCTGAACAGCTGGTTTGGAAATGGTGCACCCAGGTCTCACTGCAGTGCCTTTGCCACAAGGGTTTGCTGAGAATAGGCTCAGCAAGGTGACACAGCAGAAAAACCGTGGCATCCCTTTGCTTTCCACCTTGGTCTTCCTCCCATCTGCCTGCTCCTGGAATGTGGAGGCAGTGCCAGCCTTATGCTTATATTTGAGCGGAGGCAGAAAGATCACATGAAGCACAAAAGCACAGTCCCTCCCTGGAAGCAGCCCGCTTCCTTCTTTCCGAGAGAGTAAAAACTCTGCACGAATGTTTTATGAATCAGCCGTGTGTTCATTTCAACGATAAAGCCAGCTTGGCAATTTGGCCTGAAAAGGGGGAAGCTGAAAACCTACAGATTCCAACTGGAATGTTTTTAGACACGAACTTTTTCCCCCAGTTGGAGACATTACATTTGGTCACATCTAACTTGGGGAAGTTTCTCTGCTTTTAAAGAAATTGCAGATTATGTCCCAAGCATTACTCAGAGGTGAACAAAATAGATTTGTCCCTGTAATGACTTCACTGAGTGAACGTATGCATGGTGCTAATTGGTCACAATTTTGGTGCCCTCAGTGCAGCTTGATTGTCTGATTGCAGCCCTTTTACATTCCCAGCAGTCCACCATGTGCAGAGGCAAATGACATTTCAAGATGCAGAAGAGGCATAGATAAGGTTCCCCCTTGTTTAACCTCCTGCTGTGTTGCTCAACCTAAAATAAATGTAATTTAGAAAAAAAAAAACTTCTGTGGAAGACTTTGTACATAGGGAGGAAGAAATTGCTTAAAGTGATATTTTTCCCACTATGGTAACCCAGTCTGAACAGCTACCGAAGTCCACTTCTCTCCACTGTCACAGGGAGAGAGGTAAAGAGCTTTTGTCAGACATCAGCTCTACTCTTGGGAGAGGAGAGGGGAGCGATGGACGGGGCCGGGGAAGGATGGACGGGGCCGGGGAGCGATGGACGGGGCC
>Ga0065711_1004928_pt1 | contig 21873 bp, 5 predicted proteins | sample Hoacrofraction12_FD_59098 | JGI IMG/M metagenome (GOLD analysis project Ga0065711, IMG submission 59098) | Hoatzin crop microbial communities from Cojedes, Venezuela - Epithelial fraction 12 v2 (version 2) | ecosystem: Host-associated > Birds > Digestive system > Esophagus > Crop | place... | reverse complement strand
TAGTTTGCATACCTGTTCTCCCAAGGCCCAGGCGCCTAAAGGGATTATTCAGGAGTCCCTTGTCTTGCAACCATCCCAATATTCACAAAGAACCAAGACTTGTTTCTGACCACCTGAAGTGATAACATCCTCTACATGTTACATTTGTTACATTTACAGTTATCATTTTTCTCTTTGGCGATTGGTGTAAACTTTTCTCGCTTCTTACGTAGATTGTTGCGCAGACTCAGTTACTCTCTTCTATTGTTCCTTTTGGGTAGGTGATATTACTTGAGTAGGGGGCCAGTGAGTCCGTGGTCGTGAACTCCCCCTGCCGGAATGACCTTTTGCCTGCTAGGCTCTCAATCTTGGCAATCCTGGTCAGTTTCTTCAGTCCATTTCACAGAACCTCACTCCATCATTTCTCTTAACAAAAACACAATTACCCACTATGGTTAGCGTTAATGGTTACCCAGAGAATAGATCCTCCATTCCAAGACCTAATGTCCTGGAGGATAGGGCTGTACCAGGAACGTAGCAGCATTGTTCATGTTTATGGTCAACTGTTTCTGTCACCCTGGTTACACACTTTCCGCAGCTTGAACAGAATTGGAAGATACAGACTTTCATATTCATAGGCAACAAATACCTGAAACAAGTCTGATAAAAATAGACATTCAGTGTGGCTTGCAAGGACTGCAAATGGTTCTGTAAGTCTGGTGCAAGAGGCTTTACACAGGAAAGAGAGACACACTAATACAAATTTGTTGAATTAGCAGGAGTCTAGGAAGAAGATAAACAGAAAGCAGCAGCGAGACCAAGCACATCTCTCCTGAAGTTTCAGGATCCTGCTGATTATCCTGGGGATGTTAGGGGCCAGGTTTCATTAGGAAAAAAACAACATTGGCTGGAAAAAAATTATTAAAAAACCCAATTTCACAACTTAAAAAAAACACATTAACCAGCAGTTAGATGCAATTAATAGGAAAAAAAAAGGCAGGGTGAACTGGGATCCTTAATGTGGCAATCTTATAGGATATAAATTAAATATTTTGAAAATAACTGCAAAGTGATTAAAAGAACTGAATAGGTAAGTAAGTTTATTTCAAAGAGGATTTAGAAATTCTGAAATTCAATATAATTTCAATATAAGTTGTGAATTTTAATTCAAAAAAATACCTCTTGGAAATGTCAAATTGTGATTTTTTTAAAGGATTCTAGCTGAACTTTGGGGTGTGAGGGAAAAATAGATCTTTATTAACAGCTAGAGTCTGGAAACCCTGGAAGTGCTAGCTTCCATTCTCTGAGCCTGTAGATTGCAGCTTTTGTGACCCAGCTCCTCCTATGACTGGCAGCTAGAGTCATAATTGAAACCTCAAAATCCCAGAAAATCTACAATTCCCACCTGCACTAGGAACCGAAAAGTCTTGGAGCTATTTAATCTCCAGCAGGCAGGTAGGCTACAGAGACGCTAGAAAGAGTTGTTGGCACATTTCAAAACCCTGCCTAGCCTATAACACCCTCACAGAAATCAAAATGTCTCTGCAAACATTTGGAATTTGACAAAATTTCATTCTCTGATGGAAAAATTTTTCCCTTTGAGAATTTCTGAACAGTCTGTTTAGCAGAGTTGAAACACATCTTACTCCAGAGATAGGACCTGGGAAATTAATAAAAAGGTTTTCTGCAGTACTTTCAGTGTTTTCCTGAGCAAGCCTCTTGTAAGTCTGTTCTGCTCCTTTACCTCCACCTGAGATCACCTATGCCTGCTCAACAGCTTTATCCCAGCTGCCCAGCTTCATCAGTTTGGTAACAGCCAAGAAATTGTTTTGACACTCAATGCTTTCCGTCTAAAACAAAACTTGTAACTGCAGCATTGACTTGTTGCCTCTGTGATATGCCGTTAAAAGACCTAATTTCACAATGTGTCAAATTCTCACCGTTTGTATAACTGCAAGACTCAAGCACTTGGTCTGTGATTACTGGGAGACGATCTTCACTATGTGAAAACATCTCTAATAATTCAAGTAACAGTGTTGTTCCAAAAACCTGGGTTCAATTACCTGGTGTGCAGTACGCCAATATACACACAGAGCAGAGGTATTTTATCACATATTTGCACAAATATGGGTGCCTGTCCCAAGACAGCACACCTCATTCACAAATTGACAGTCATTTATACACTTAACATTGCCATAGTCATCTTCCTTATACATACGCTTTGCTGTTCTGGTAAATGATTGGTTGAAGTCTCTTCATCCAACATGTAAGCTGGTACGCACGCTCAGTTTCTTCATCTTGCGAGTCTGGGGTATAAATGGGGTAGGCGGTCCATGAGTTAGTGGTCGTGATCTCCCCCTGCCAGAATTACCTTTCCCCTAGCGACCTGATTCTTTTGACAATCTCAGGAGCTTTTCATAGCCCCTTAGCTGTTCTTATGATACATCACACTCTGGTTCTACTTTGGACAGGTGCATCCTTCTTATGCAACAGTTAGACATTATTCAAAATCCTGTTCTTAGTTTCTCTGACCACAGTATAGTAAATTTAAAACTTTTAACTATAATAGGGGTAGGACTTTATTAATTTCAATTATCATTTCACATTTTGATTGCCCTTTTTTTAATCCTTACTTTAATAACAGTGCTTTTTCACTTATCTTAGGTGTGGTGTCTAACCATGACTCTACTGCTGAAAAATAAGTTTCTGTACTACTGTTCTTCTCTTCCCCTAAGTGTCCTCCTCTTGTGCCAGAATGAGGGTTCTTTTATCCAGTGTGCAAATAGCTGATCAACACACTGAGTTGAGATATTTGTTTATTTAACGTCTACATGGAGATGGATGCTAGGTGGTAACTCCACAAAGCTAGAACTCTTTGGTTAATATGTGGTAAACATTTATACATTTCAAGCAACTGTTGTCAGTACTTTTATGGTTATGCTTAATCACCTTCTTTCTCATTGGTCCTTGCACATCTCCACTTAAAGTCACAGCATCCTCCCTTTTTGATGTGCTTGTTCCAGGGGGAAGGGACTTTTCTGGGTAGGGGGCTGTCACTACTCGAGGGCAGGTTTTTTACCATTCTAATGAGGATAGTTCACTCATAGTTCAAGTGGTCTTCTTTTTATCAGCAGTTTTATTTCATTTTGCACTTATCGCAGTACTTTTTGTTTTAATTACAACTATGGTTCTTCAAGGCTGCCTGGCTAGTCCTTATTTGTGGGTTTTTGCCAAAGTCCTCTTAGTGGCACTCTCAGAGCTCGTTTTGCGTGGGTCCCTATGTGGCTACTGCACCCTGTGGGTTACCCGGGGAGTAGTCTAGCTGGGACTTAAAAATCAAGAACTCATGCACTAAATTCCTGTTTCGAATAGCACCAAAAATGTACTGAGGCAAACGACAGACCTTGAGTATTTATGAAAAACAGTATCACTTTATGTAAGTAAAATGCCCTAAATGTCTTCATGTCACTATTTTTTAAATTGCAATAATAATCCTTTCCACCCTTACTGAAATACTGAGAAGCTTTTAAAGTCTACACCAGGGCTCTATTATTATACTGATAAGCACAGAAAAAATTTTTCTCAAGTCAGAACAGTAGTTGGTTGTCTGATCATAACCCTAACAAATCCACGAGTAACTTGAAATCAAATAAATGACTGTGATTCACCCAGCTGGTGATCCAAGCCAATATTTCTTATCATGAGCTTGTGCCCACATAACTGGCTACCCAAAGTGAACCCTGATATTTCCCAGTACACACTTATTGGCTCTGTTTCCTAAATTCACCAGTATTGTGGCAAGAAAAATTTGAGCGAAGGAAACTGTCTGGAAGTCTTGTCTGATCTTCTCAATGTAGCAGTGAAGCACTTTCAAATTTCTTCTAATGCTGTGCTTGAAAGCAACCAAAAATTACTGCTAGGATGTAAATTCTCTGGGTTTTTAACACGCTTGTTAGTCCTAATAGGAGTTTCTTAAATACTTAGAATTTCAAAAGACCTTAAGCGCACAGCTGGTTGGATAATGTATGCACGAACAGTGTGATCGAGTGCACCCTCAGCAAGTTTGCTGATGACACCAAGGTATGTGGTGAAGTGAACTCGCTGGAGGGAAGGGAAGCTACCGAGAGGGACCCTGATAAACTTGAGAGGTGGGCCAGTGCGAACATCATGAAGTTCAACAAGGCAAACTGCAAGGTCTTGCACACGGGTAGGGCCAATCCCAAGCAGAAATACAGGCTGGGAAGAGAATGGATTGAAAGCAGCCCTGAAAAGAAGGACTTGAGGGTACTGGTTGACGAGAAGCTCAGCATGACCCAGCAGTGTGCTCTTGCAGCACAGAAGGCCAGATGTGTTCTGGGCTGCATCCCCAGCAGTGTGGCCAGAAGGTCAAGAGATGGGATTCTGCCCCTGTGCTCCACTCTGGTAAGACCCCACCTGGAGTCCTGCATCCAGCTCTGGAGCCCTCAACATAGCAAAGACATGGACCTGGTGGAGAGGGTCCAGAGGAGGGCCACAAAAATGATCCAAGGGCTGTAACACCTCGGTTGTGAGGAAAGGCTGAGAGAGTTGGGGCTGTTCAGCCTGCAGTAGAGATGGCTCTAAGGAGACTTTATAGCAGCCTTCCAGTACCTGAAGAGGGCCTTCAAGAACACTGGAGAGGGACTTTTTAGTAACACCAGTTGTGGTAGGACAAGGGGTAATGGCTTCCAACTGAAAGACCGTAGATTTAGATTAGGTATAAGGAAGAGATTCTTTACTCTGAGGGTGGTGAGACCCTGGCGCAGGTTGCCCAGAGTAGACGTGGCTGCACCCTCCCTGGAAGTGTCCAAGGCCAGCTTGGATGGGGCTTTGAGCAACCTAGTCTACTAAAAGGTGTCTGTGCCCATGGCAGGGGGGTTGGAACTAGGTGATCTTTAAGGTCCCTTCCAATCCAAATAATCTTATGATTCTACGAAAAAAAAAAAAAAGTGTTTTGAAGCCCTAATTTATTTCGCTTGACAGTGCACGGCCAAACGTGTTAAGCTAATTGTTGAACAATAAGTTGTGTGTACAGATAGCACTTTTGTTATTACCTGTGTTCAGTACTCTACCATAGAAATACCCATTTGGAAAAGGGGTGACCTGCTGAAGGCAAGGACAGGAGATGGAAGAAAGAAACCCACTCGGATGTTGCTTAGAGACTGCTCCTCTGGTGAGAACTGCCATTGCATGACGCAAGCAGAGGACACATTTTCCGGATCCAGGATGATCATTCAAGAAGCAAATCCAGGGATCTCCTTGTGGAAAGAAGATTTGGGATACCATCTATGAAAGTGAGCAGTGCAGCAGCTGGTAAGCCCATCAAGAAAACAGGGAACAGCAGACATCCTGTAAGTCATCACAAAAATATTCAGTGTGCCTTTTCAGAGCTGGAGAAAGAGGCAAGCCTGTACTGCAAAACACAGCTGCAATCATCAATTTTGATAGGAATCCAGATAATAAAAAAATGCTCTGTACTTCTAGAAAGAAAACAAATGACTACACCTCTTGGTTTTTGCTATGGGACCAAAGGACTCCTGCCCTTTTTATGATATGTGTAGTTGGTTGGTGTGAAGCAATACAGACAAATAACTGGTCAGTGTGACAACACCAACAAATCATTACCTGAAGTGATACTTGTGCAAAATACCCAAATGACATTAATTAACTGGGGTGTACATTCACTGACAAAGAGATTTGCTTCCAGAGTGTTGTAAGGATTGCACAAAATGGAAAAAAACTTGTCCAAAATAATATTTTAAAAAGAGTTTGTGTAACAACAAATAAAATATGAATTGAAGGGTTTTGATTATCAGTTCAATATACACTTGTAATATAACTCACAGCTGATTTAATAAAGTGCTTCTCTCTATTCTCTTTGGATGGTGCCCTGTGATTCCTGAAATGAAGCAGGTCTTCATGCTGAGGGAATTCTTTGGAACTGAGTTTATTACACTGAGTAAAACATCCTCTTTCCCTGCTCCTTATGTATGCCATTGTTATGCAAAAAGGGCCAAAACAAGACATGAGAAGGAGTTGTAAGAGCATGAAAGAATAAAAATTTGCTTAAGCAGAACTTTAACATGTAAGTAGATGTTCATGTATTTTTATTAACATTGGAGATGTCTGTGGTTACAAGAGTACAGAAAAATTAAAATGACTTTTAAGAAAAACTGAATAACTATTGTACATTGTAACAGCAGGGAAAAAGATTTCAGTGCGTTAGCCTGTGTGGAAGAAACAAAATATTAATAGCTGAGAAAAAAGTGTTACGAATAGAAGGTAACTGGTATGCTGGCTGTTTAAAATTACCTAAAATTGCTTTTGCTCCAGGAAAAGAGCAAGTGACGGACTGTAACCAATCGTGCCTGCTACTCATCTGCATGCATTACAATCCTAGCACAGATTTATAAATGATGAGGAAAAGTATCTCTCATGAGCAAAAAAAATCATTGAACAATTTAGAATAATAGGAACATTTGAGATGATTATGCTCTCTTTGCAGATGCAGAAAATTGTGTAATTTGTCTAACAAGTCAATTGACATGAATTATTCACCATCAGAGCATTCCTGGTGGCACATCTGCATGGAGACTGTGTTGGGGGGATACTCTACCCCAGTCTAGCAACCTAGCAGGGCACACCAGCATGGGTGCTGAGCATTGCCACGTGAACCCAGTGATCCTGAAACCACACTAGATCTGGTCTGCTTGCAGCCAGAGTAGTTGTATCTTTCCCAGTCTTTTGCACCCCTAAACACCAGTGTCTGAAGTACAGACCTGCCTGAAACCAGAAAGTGGTACTTCTCTTTTGAAACAGCTTCCTATTGGAGCTGCAGGAGGCTGCAGGAGTCCTCTCCTTCGTTCTGGTTGTGACTAGTCTTGTCCCGCTGGGCATCTGCCAGCCAGTCCATTTCCTGAGTGTGTCTTGGTTTCTATACCTATGAAAAGTGACAGTCATTCAGATATCCTTGAGCTTGAACACTCATGCAAATGGTCTTTTTTTAAAATTACCCCATGAAGTGAGACTTGCTGGATTTTCTTTTCTTAGGCTTGTCACGGGTAAGGTAGAGTAAAACAGTAGTACAGCATGCATAAACTACCGCCTCTCCCGCACTTTGACTTCCACCCCTGGAAATATTTAACGCATCTGTTGCTACTCGTCAGTCCATTAAACATCTCTTTATCACTTCATTTTCTTTCTGAATTCCCCCGTTGAGTGATTGATGTTATTTTTCATAGAGTAGTTAAGATTTGCACTTCTTTCCTCCAAAAGGTATGATCTTCACCACAAATGGGAGTTTTGACACCTTACCTCACACAGGCTTAGTCTCCGTTTTATTCAAGGAAATGCTTTTGCAATTCTTTACTTCTGTGTGACTGGTTTTCCAGCTTCTAGGGACCAATGTATAAAAAATTTGGCTTCAATTTATTTTCCTGGGTTTTAATCCTCCCTATGGCCAACACAGTTTGGTGGTTCAATAGTTGGAACATTCCTGAATATACTCCATGAGGAGTGAATATCATACAGTTTGATCATCAATAGTTAAGAGCAGTTAGATCTGCAAAAATATGAATCCCCTTCCCCCTCGCACAGGGGTTCTGTCCCTCTGTACTCAGGATTGATTGCAGCCAAGATGTTATAGAGCAGGTGAGTGGAGAGGACTTCAGGGAGTGTCTGATGACATCATTTTTTGATGGTCTTGTCTTGGAAGTAAAGCAAGTGTTTCCCAGAATTAGGGAGCAAATCTTCAACCAAACAGGAGTCCTGTTGGATGGTGAACACTAGGACATGGTTTGTACCATTATTCCAGGATGAAGGTGACCTCAGGTTCTCGTATGGGCTCTTGAAGGACTAGTGGCTCAAGTCCTGTGGAGTCACTAGCCTGGCTTCAATGCAGTGAGGTCTGGTGAGGTGACCTCCAGTCAGGTCTTCTGGTCTCAAAATAAGAAAGCCAAAATCATGAGATGTGGTGTGAAATACTTGTGGTCCACTAATCCAGTGAAGCTCGTGAGAGCTGAGTGAGGGCCTGATCATACAAGCTAGCTTGTCACCATCTGTACGTATAATTTCCTTGGTAGCTTGTTGAACTTTTTCCTGCTTCCAGTAGTGGAAACATGTGATGCATCCTGAAAGCTAACTAGATGCAAAGCTTTGCTAGCGAGAACATGCTCTCCCATTTACATTGCCTACCCTCAATATCAATACCCTCCTCACCATGACTTCCCTCTACTCAGCAAAGCAGCTAAGAGAAAGTAACATACACTGAAGAAGTTGTTAACCTCTGTGCCCTGTTCATTTATCATGGAAACAATAAAAACCAATTAGGACCCTTAATTTAAAACAACTGACCCATCGAAATCCTAAGCGCATATTCTCAATAGTATTTCTTCTGAAAGGATGAGGGAATGTAATTACATGTTGCCAGAGTCCTTGCTTTCAATGCTTCATTGTACCTGAATAGACTGTGTGTGCACAACTATTTCAAAATTCATCTTATGTACTGAAACAGATATGTAAGTTTACTAGCAAGCAAAGCAGCTACTGGCTTTCTAGCTTCCAATATCTGATGTCAAAATGAATAGCTGTAGATGAGACTAGCAGAGAGGGAAAGGAATAAAAAAAGGGAAACAAAGAAAAATACAATATTTTTTGTAAGATAAATAACATATAGCCTAAGATATTTGTCAGGTAGTTTTTAATCTTTGAATGAGTTTTGATGAAGTGTGGAAGAAAGGTTGAAAGCAAGTAAACAAACAAATAAAACCAGTGGTAATAGAAAAGTTTAAATGTAATTGTTCACATTCCAATGGAAGTGGTTTAATTTGAAAAGACATTTATACAGTCCCCTCTACCCATGCTGCTGGAAAATGAAATCCAAACACAACAGTACGTTAATACTGCAAGTGAAATTTAACACTGGACAAGAAGAGAAAGGTACGTTCTAATTTCAGTAAGCACAAAAAATGTAAACAGAACATAAAGTGACTTAAATGTATAAATTACTTACTGTGATAATACAAGAGCCGTTAGTTAACACACAGAAGAGATTGTGCAGAAATATGAGTTACTCATGAAAGGAATATTAGACACCATATATTTCATCAATTAAAAAAATAAGTCTTCTAGAAAGGCTCATGTGGTACTTCCTCATAGAAATTAGGAGAAAGACATAGATTACCAATTCAAATAATAAAAAGCAGCAACATAAAATGCTTTCCTACTCTGCATTGTCCACATAAAGTCCATTTGTTATTCACTCTTCTGCTAGTAGACACTTTACTGGCAGAGGTAGCAACCCTATGACAGATGGCAACAGGTATCTGGGCTGTCAAAAAGGTAAATAAATGAGTGACAACATGACTAATATGCTTTGATATTCTGCTTCTATAAAGAAATGATTAGAGATAGCATGCAAGGAAATTATTTCTAGGAACCTCAGGTCAGTATAAGCAACTCTTTCTGAGACAAGATTTGAAGTTCCAGAATAGTTTTTAGTCAGACCTTAATTCAGAGAAAACTAGTGGCTGTTTTGTACAAATCACTGAAAGCATGGGAATACCCCTACGCAAAATTCTGCATAAAAAAAATAATAACATGGGATATTCTCCCCAGCTTTAAACTTTGCTCACATCCCCACCTAAGATTTAGTGGATAATTGTATTTTGTTGACTGTAGACAATCGAAAAGAACACCAGAGGGGAAATGGAAGAGAGGTTCAAGATCCCCTTCCCTAATGTGCTTTGCAGTTGATGTGGTAAAACCCACAGAAAATTATTACTTTTCTCTGCCACTGGTGCTGTGTTCCCAGCTGCTGCAGACTCTGCTCTGAAATCACTTGAAACTGTAGCTCAGAAGTTATGCTGGTAATTCTGATACTTGTTCCCCTGAACTGCATTCATGCTTTGAGGAAAGGGAAGGGTGAAATGACTTTCTTGACCACTCATGGGTAAGACCTAACATCTGACAGATCAGCCTGTGTCCTGCTTAACACTTTACTTGACTTCAGTGGAACTACCCACGTACTTCCATGCTTTCTAATATGCAAAACATTCTTAACCACATTCCTAGATGGCCAGATTTTGCCCATTTTTTCTGATGAATTGACACAAAGACGCCCTCCAAAACTACCATCTTTTTGAAACTGAAACTTTTTTCTGACCCCCTAGCTTTCGAATACTTGGTCAACCTTCATGACTATGGGTTCTGAAGCATCACTATCTTGACTGTAAGTATTGTGAGTGGTCAAAGGTTCTGAAGATGCAGATTCACAAATTCAAAATCACTGAGATCTGTTCACGCAAATTTATCCACCAGTAAGAGGCTAAATATTCCAGGTATGCTGCGAAGTGTGAGCCATTCACTCAGCTCCAGTCTGATCCGTTCAGCAGGAAGGCTGCAGATGTCAAGGTCATCACTGCTGCAGATGCATCAACGAAGGAGGGGAGAGCATGGCTTGTCTCATTCCCAAAGCACAGTCTTGCAGTACAGACACAGAGCTCAACATCCTAACCAGGAAACCTTTTCGCTCAGACCGGTGAAGAATTCCTGATACAGAAACAACCTTATTTAATGTTCACTTTAGGCTCTTAAAGCCTACAGCCCCACCACTTTGGAGTGACGTAATTTTGAACAATTTTCAGGACCTTGCTGTTGGGCTATTTTGGCTGTTGACTCCCTGGGATTCAGTTGTATGACCCCTGTCAGTGATATTATAGTTGATGTTTAGCACAGCGCTTAGCCTCAACAGTATGTGTTATTTTCCATTCAGGTTCTCCAAAGTCATATAATTTTATGTATGCACATATGTATTTATGCATTTTTTTAGACTTCTGTAATAATAGCCTTTGAAAAGTTCTCTGCTTGGTGATACCCAGGAATCATCAGAAGCCTGTATGAAAATAAAAAACCAAAAGCCTGCATATGCCATTTTGTCAGTATCTTGGCTAGACTATGCCTTGCTTTTCGTAACATCCATTTTAAAACAAAACCAGAAACAATGGCACATTTTGAAAAAAAAGAAGAGTGGAAGGGCTCTTGTCTTGCAGAGCATGGGAAGAAAAAGAGGTGCAGGTGAAGGAAAGGAGTGACAAGTACATAACATCAATGTGAACAGAAATGTATTAGTGAAGTTAGTTGCTACAATGTTTACTAGCCTCAGAAGAGTAGAGGGAAACTCAGTGTTGCTATTGCACAGCAATATCAGAGCCAGTTTTAAATGAGCAGAAAGGGTAAATTAGCTGGTGAGGAGCCCTGAGAAGCCTTTCTATGGTGACTGATTATACCAGTAATAAAAAACTTTTACTGTGAAAAGCTGTAAATTTATGTGGCTTCTTTGTCACTTTTTGATTGTGTCTAGCTTTTTTTTTCTTTTTTAAGAGACTGTAATGAAGGATGTGACCTGTTTGCTCATGGGCACACTTTTGAGAAACTTCTCTTGCTCTCAAACACTCACGTCAGGGAAAAAAACTCAGCATCTCTTTGTATACATACTGGGAATAAATACATGAGAAAGGATGTACGTATGCATCTAACTAAATAGCCATGGAGAATTTGAAGAAATGCATTCCTTCATGCCTGAGCAGTACACTCTAGTTTTCAGTCATTGTGCTTCTAATTACAAGGCATACTTGAGGATGAATTTGCTTAGCCCGTCTCTGTATTGAGAGAAATGTGCAGCAGTGAATTTACATAGTTTGGCTTAGACTTTCTGAAAGGGTCTGCACTGAGGTGATTTCTTTGAGCAATGTGCTGTTGACTAGCTTATATGGTTGGCCACTCACTAACCCATCGAGCACAGTGTAGAGGTAAAGGAGAGATCACATTGCTCAAGTGGAGGATGTATCTCAATAATCGCCTGAGAGCTGCTTGAGGGCTTCTGTCGAGTAGCTGATGGGCTCAGAAGATAAGGTACCCCCTACCCTGACAGCTGCCTTTCCAGCTTGTGATACTCAGTGTCCCTGCCAACAGTCCACACAGGGAGATGAATTGTACATAAAAGTGGGTTGTAACATTGAGTTCCTGCCTTGCCAAGCAATGTCGGGAGGCACTGCAGGTACAGCGTGTGGGTCTTGCCCTGCCACCACTGCCTTGGCCATAGCTGTGGGGCTGGGCTAGGAGAGGCTCATACACTGCTCAGACCTCCTCTGAAGGCAGCAGTGTGCACATATTCAGTGGTGCTGCGATCTTGCATTGCCTCGCTGTGTTAAGGGTAAATTTCACACAGCGTTTGTGGCTGAATTGATTCCATTTCCACAGTCAGGAATCCAGTGCCTTCCACCAGCTCTGCATTCACTTTCAACTTACATAAATTGGAGCAGGCAGCAGGGCAGGGGAAATTAAACTAGCAAAGGAAAAAAAAAATACTTAAACAGACTGGAACAGTTATTGCTGTCTGCTAGGAAATGTTTTTCTAGTCTTTTATTACCACATACAATCCCTAGTCCCATGTGATTAAGAAATTCATCTTGAAACACTGATGTTTCTTGACTGCAGTTGAAAATTAAGTAGTATCTTTAAATTCTTGCCCCTCAACTCATTTAAAAGAGAAATTTTGCAGCACTTGGATTCTAGCATAAATAACCAGGCTGCACATTTCCTATCACACCCAACACCTGGCAATCTCCTTTGCGTCGACTGTGCACAGTGCTATGATATGTCTAGAGGTAATTATTTCTATCATCACCCACGTAAGGGCAAAAGATACGAGAGTCATCACATGCTTACCTTTTGTACAGTTTTCATTTCAACTTTAAATTCCTGGCTGGGTTGGTCTATACAGGCAGACATATTTTTTTCTAGAAATTTGTTCCTGAAAATGAATACTAGGGGAGACAAATACGAAGGAAAGGGGCTAAATCTGCTGTCTTTATTCAGAAGTCTCTGAAGATTCAGAGGGCGAAAGTCATTTATTCTCTGCACAGAAGAACCTCATTGGGATCACTGCAATGGACTGACAAAGAATGGATGAAGCAAATAGATTTTTTCCATTACACAAGGGAAGAACCCAGAAAAAGGGTCCTAGAAATACTCGTGAATGAAATTTGAAAGCCAAATCGTTGCCCCTGCTGCGACTTTACAGGAGGAAAATCTTCAACTATGATTGTGTAAGGACTCCCATAGACCAGGTCCTGCAAAGGAAGCCAACACAGAACCTTCCAACATGCACTGCTGTAAGCTGTTCCATTCCTGGAATGGGCCAGTCTACATAGTAGTTCCTCTATTCCATGGAGGTGATGCAGGATGCCGTGAGTAATACAGCATCTGCAGAGAAGAGGAGGCTGTGCGGCAGCCACAGTCACTGTGAGCCTGCAAGAAGCTGTAGTGAGGTGGAAGGCACCATATCTGCTCTGTAATGGGTAAAACCAATGGGTTGCCAAGCCACTCTCCATCATATTTGAGAGGTTCGTGGCGGTCTGGGGAGGTCCCACTGACTGGAGCAGCAGCAATATCAGCCCCCTTTTTAAAAAGGGAAAGAAGAAAGACCCAGGGAACTACAGGCCAGTCAGTCTCACCTCTGTGCCTGGCAAGATGATGGAGCAGATCCTCCTCAAAACTATGCTAAGGCACATGGATAACAAGGAGGTGACTGGGGACAGCCAATATGTCTTCACCAAGGGCAAATCATGCCTGACCAACTTGGTGGCCTTCTATGATGGCTTTACAGCATTGGTGGACAAAGGGCTGGAAACTGACATCGTCTGCCTGGACTTGTGCAAGGCATTTGACACTGTCCAACATGATGTCCTTGTCTCTGAATTGGAAGGTCTTAGATTTGACAGATGGACCACTCATTGGGTAAGGAACTGGCTCAATGGACGCACTCAAAGAGTTGCAGTCAATGGCTCGATGTCCAGGTGGAGACCAGTGATGAGTGGTGTGCCTCGGAGGTCGGTACTGGGGCTGGTGCTGTTTCATATGTTTGTAGGCGACATGGGCAGTGGGACTGAGTGCACCCTCAGCAAGTTTGTCGATGACACCAAGCTGTGTGGTGTGGTTGACCCACTGGAGGGAAGGGATGCTATTCAGGGGGACCTTGACAGGCTGGAGAGGTGGGCCTGCATGAACCGCATGAAGTCCAACAAGGCCAAGTGCAGGGTCCTGCACGTGGGTCGGGGCAATCCCAAACACAAGTACAGGCTGGGCGGAGAGTGGCTCGAGAGCAGCCCTGAGGAGAAGGACTTGGGGGTACTGGTGGACAACAAGCTCAACATGAGCTGGAAAAGTGCTCTTGCAACCCAGAAGGCCAACAGTATCCTGGGCTGCATCAAGAGAAGCGTGGCCAGCAGGGCAAGGGAGGTGATTCTGCCCCTTCACTTTCATGAGACCTCACCTGGAGTTCTGCATCCAGCTCTGGAGCCCTCATCATAAGAAGGACATGGATGTGTTGGAGAGGGTCCAGAGGAGAGCCATGAAGATGATCAGAGGGCTGGACTACCTCTCCTATGAGGACAAGCTCAGAGAGGTGGGGCTGTTCAGCCTGGAGAAGACAAGGCTCCGGGGTGACTTTATAGCAGCCTTCCATTACCTGAAGGGGGCCTACAGGAAGGATGGAGAGGGACTTTTCACAAGGGTGTGTAGTGATGGGACAAGGGGCAACAGCTGTAAACTAAAGGAGGGCAGATTCAGATTAGATATTAGGAAGAAATTCTTCACCATGAGGGTGGTGAGGCACTGGAACAGGTTGCCCAGAGAAGCGGTGGTTGCTCCCTCCCTGGAAGTGTTCAAGGCCATGTTGGATGGCACTCTGAGCAGCCTGGTCTACTGGAAGATGTCCTTACTCATGGCAGGGTGGTTGGAACCAGATGATCTTTAAGGTCCCTTCCAGCCATTACCATTCTACGATTCTATGATTCTAAGACTGCAGCAAGAAGGGCGGAGGTTTCATCTTCTGAGAAGCAGCACTTTGGTAGTTGAATTAACAAACTGCACTGATGATTCTTGTCACCAGAGGGTTGTAGAAGAATTTAGTGAAAGCTGTGCCAGAAAGACCTAATCCCAGTCAGTACTACTCTAGCACATAGAGGAACCACCACTGGTGACAGTTTATATGTTTCTCCCTGCAGATTGTATGAGCTGGTTTCTTTCTTTTCTGATACTTCATCTAGATTTCAAATTTTTTCTCAAAGCTGTGGCAAAACCAGCAATACCTTCTGTTCCACTTCAGTCACATAAACTCTCTTAAAAACACTGTTACTGCTAAGCTCTCATATCAGATCTTATACATGACCACACAGGCGAGCTTGGGAGCAATGGGCAGTGATGGGGGAAGACAACAAGGAGAACCCCACTAGTGTTCATTCTGCAATTTGAAAACTGCTGGCTAGGACTTTCCTCCATGCTTACTGGAAACAGCTACCCTGAGACACCTGAAATGTGCGTGGTGGTGGATGATGCTCTCTTTTTAACTCTGTTCTGTGTTCTCAAAAACAGGGGTCTTACCTGCCCCAGGTGACTTCCATCCAGCCCTGAAAACATCACAAGCACTGGCTGTGATCAAAAGTCCTGTACAAACAGGACAAGCAGCAGGGCTGATGAAGCTGTACTACTGCCAAGATGTTCTGGCAGGCTCTAAAACCAAAAAATAAAATCAAACGTGCAATTTATTGTGCTTTGCACATGAGCCAAAAGGCTTTAATGTCACAGCTTGAGGTAAAATCATGCTCTGCCCCTTGTCAGACACCAGAAATGGAGAACATAGGACCACCTGGAAGATGAATTTCTTCAAGCCAGGACTTGTGATCAGATGGTAGTCACTAATTTTCTCTTCTCAGCCCGTTTCACCTCTCCATACTCCCTTCCAGCCCAGTGTTACTTATGGTCATTGGTACCTCCACAAATGAGACAGAAATATAAAACCATATACCAGGCACAAACATGTATTTCAAACCCTATTTCGGGTGTGCCCCTGGCTGGTCCTTTATATTAACTGCAAAATTCTGCAATGTGAGCACTGGGTTTTGCATTAATATTTCAGCCATGAACCTACAAAAACTAACCTCTGGAAAAAACACACTTGCTTTCGAAATTCAGTCATTTTCCACACCAGGGAATAAGGTGAGATCAGCAGTTTCACTTCACTGGCAATATCTCTCCAGCTATTAATTAACTATAACGGTTAGTCAACCTACATTCAAACCACTCATAGAGATATACAATAGGGTACTAAAAGACATACTGTAAATGAGCCTCCATCAGCATAGCAAGTAAGAATTTGTTCAAAAAAATGAAAAGGTAAATAACATTTGGATTCTACCCGTGTGAAAGACCAAAAGTGCTATCTGCAGAGATGGCAGGATGCTGCTAGCACAGGATGTTTCACATAAAAATAGGCCTAAATGGAGCATCTGTGAGCTCTCTGCTGGCTTAAATGAAATGGATTGGTTTGTCTCAGCTGTATTCAGAGTGGGCAGTTATCCACATGCAAAAATTAAAAAAAAAAATGTTACTTGTGTGTGGTGTTAGCAGGTGACAGTGAGTATTCTGAGTTCATCAGGGACACCAAGGACTGGTTAAGCAGAAATACTAAACACAGTTTCCAATGGTTCCTCCATAGCACGTCTGAGCTGCAGCAAGCAGGTAGAGAAGTCTGTTGGTGTGTTGTCCTTGGAGGCTGCTCTGCAGGCAGAGGACGCAGATGTTTGATTGGCACCTTTCCTTTGTCAGCACATTCAGCTAACTGTGAAGGATGAAAGATAGCAGGACCACTTGGCTGGGAAAGCAAGCAGGGGACAAAGCTGAAGCAGATCATTTTGTCCCTCGGCGTGTGAAGGATTTTGGCTGCATGCAAGAAGACTGAGTCTCCATTCTCTACATAATTTTATTTTCATTGCAATATTTTGGTTTTAAATACTGAGCTTTATTGTTGTTATTTTGCATGGTTATTTCACAGTCTGAACCTTGTTTCTTCTACTGTGTTTGTTAGTTTGAAGTAACTAAAATTTTTCAGTGAATAATTTGAACAGTATTTCCCAAGATTCTTTTCTTCAGCAGCATAGTTTTACACAGCCTTACAGTAATTCTGTACATACTGCTATGACTTGTTAACTGCATCACCTTGCATTAGTTCTATTTCTGCAGAGGGAAAGAGCAAGAGTGTGCTACTTGCACATATAGGACTGATTCAGCATCACGTTGAACTACTACTGTTAAGAGTAGTACCTGGAGCGCCTCTGATATTAAGCCGAGGGAAACAGGAAAACTAGCTAATTCTAACACATTATTGGGTTGATGTGGAGTTAAATGAATGGAAAAATCTACTTATTTTTAAAATCATACATAAAGATCTCCGTTTCCAATTTTAATATTTTGTTTGTCAACCTAAAAAAGAGGTGTTATGCTGTTAAACTTTTGAAACTTTTCTTAAAATGCTTGGGGGACCTTTTCTAGATTCCTTTGCTGTGCAGTACATAAAGTTGCACAAAAATGCAGTCCTGTTTGCTAGTGAAAGGCTACATTATCTACCGAAGCATTACACAGAAGAACCAGCCATTGACCATGTCTAACACAGCATAATTCCAGGATATTCTGGAGCTGGTGGTACTGAAACCATAAGGATGGTCATGTTGTGAAAGGTATATGGGGCAGGGATAGGAGCCTGCTCTTGCACTTCAGTAGTTGAATCAAATCTGAAATTTGGCATAGCAATATTTGAAGAGAATACTGAATTTTCTATGTATGTGTTTAGGAAAATATTCTTTCTGTTTTGCAGAGAAAATATTTAAAAATTTTCTCCTTAGTGCCCTTCAGCCTACATCTGCAGATTGAAAATCTTTTTAATCTGCTATTTTGGGGATAACTGATCATCATTTCATAAGAAATGTAGAATATTAAGCTAATTATTCCATGTAGGTTGTTGTGGTTTGAGACATCAGTTGCTAGTTGCTTGAGTTTTTGTATAATAAAGTTCCAAACCGTTTTCCTGCTCTAGTGGAATAACTCCTGAGATGTGGGAGGAGAAGAAAGTCCAGACAGGTGTAATTGGGCTGTTTTAGTGTGCAGGGAGTGTGGTCTTTAAGAATCTGAGAGAACCACCAGCCCCTTTCTATAAGAAAACCAAATGCAAGTGCCAGAACTCTCCTGAAGACTGATTCTCACATGGGATACTTTCAGTCCTGAAGGAAAGATTGTTCTCTACCAGGTAAAATGCATTAAATGGCAAAATCATTGAATGCCTCCTAGGCTAACCACAAGGAGGAAGGCAGGGCATTCGATATGGCGGGAAGATGTTGAGATATTTTTTATCGCTGCTAGCTTTGCCCTTTCACATTTTTCCCCCCCCTGTTTGTTTGTTGTTGTTTTGGGTGTTTTTTTGGATGGGCAACAAGGTGGATCAAGTAATTTTGAACCAATGTGATTATGGCACTTCTTATCATAACTTGCATAAGGTACAACCAATCTTCAGTCCCATGCCTGTTTCTGTGGGAGGACTTACAATAGCTTCACAACTATGGTGACAGCTATTTTACTTGTCAAAGGGACATGGAAGAGGTGGCAGTGTATGACCTGTGTGTGGCTGAGTTTTTCTCCTGAGCTCGATCCATAGTTTCTGACGTGAAGGGATGGATCCCTGCTTTCCTCTATAGGCTTGGGTTGGGCTGAGGAGTTATTCCTCAAGTTCAGGTACAGTTATTTGTGAAACCTTTATAAGTACTGGGCATTGAGGAAGTGCAAATACTCTTTACCTCTGTGGGTAGGAGCCCTGATGTTGAACCAGAGAAGCTGTCTTGTCCCAGAGGGACCCAAAACCAGCAGGAGGGCAGGATGGAGGCCTTGGGGTTGCTGCATCATGCATGACCCCTCAGGTAATTTGACAGGATGAGTATGTTAGAAACTTCAGGGAGATTTCATTCAGAAATACACACTGTGTTCATATCTTGATTGTCTCCATTCCTGTACTTCTGACCAGTTGCTCAGCATTTTGCTGCCGCCCCACCAGAATGATTCCTGCGCACCAAAATCATCCATCTCTGTTCTGTGACACTGTGATTTCTGGCCTCCCAGACCAGGGCTGGATTTGTTCATGAGGGAGAATTTAATTATTGAAGTATGATAAAACACAGCATTCCTGTGTGGTACATAGCATTTCTACCATCTGTATATTGCTGCCTGCTATACAGTCAGTTTTCTTCTGCTATGAGAGGAAATAGCTTTTCAAAAAAAATCAGCCATGTGACTAGTATCAATGTTTTTTTGATAAAATTCCACGGGCTATTAATTTTATCTATAATTTATACAATGGTTCTAAGTTTTATAATACAGAATAGACTGCAAATTGAAATGCATACAGACATAAGACCATTAGGTACTGCAAACTGTTATTTTTCATCTTAACAGACTGTTTTGTCAGTTTTTTTGCAGAAGGAACAGTGATATATAAAGAAAGAACTAACAGATCTGTCTCCCTCTGTCCTTTCCTTTTCTTTTTTTTCCTTTACAATTACATCTAGCAATCCTCCACAGAACCTGGCTCCACTTTTAGCCCATCAAAAAATCCCTGAGCTTCTCTTTTCATTTGGAGTCTCCTTGCACATTGCAGATCTGTCATCTTACCTTATCTGTAAAGACTTCACAAACTTCCAAGTAACTGTTATAAGACTTGAGGAATCCTCTATGAAAGAAAAATTATGAGAATACAAGGATTACTTTGCTCTCAGGAGATGGCACTGAACTGAAATCAATCATATGAATTAAAGGCTTTTGACAAATAAATAATTCATACCCACTAAATTAATTAATGAATTTCCAGGACAGGCTCAGCACATTTTCCTGGGTTAGCTACCGGCACATCAACAGAGCAGTAACAGCTCTGCCATCTTTGGCCCCTATAGTCATGATTCAGATTTGGAAACAGGACACAATTTGCATAGCATTTGAGCGTCAATGAAAGGATTATTTTTTTAATTTTTTCTTTAGTAGCCAAAATAAGGCTGCATACATTTTCCTATTTTTATTCCCCCCAACACATTGCAAGACACTGGGAGGAAAGCAACTGTTTCTTCATAAACACTCCAACTACTGTGTTGAATAGAGTTGACATTTACATAAATGGATTGCGGTGCAGTTGTTGAACATATACAGGGATGATTCTCTAATCCCATTTTAATTAGATGGATGTTGCAAGCATACAAAAATCACAAGCCTCGCTCCCTGTGGTGATGCCATACTGGCAAGGAATCAATCACCACGGCTCTGGTTGCCATGGAAACTGATAGCTCCTGCACCACCATCTAAGTGGTAAATGATTGGTGGTGTACTCGTAAGGCAGGGAGAGCAATGAGTTTTTATATCCTGTCCAGCAGCTGTGCCAGAGAGTTAATTAAAAGCAGAGAACATGAAATAAATCTAAATCTGTGAAGAAATGAAATGTACAGTACAAATTGAATTCCCATGTTGGACAGAAATTAATATGCAGCACAAACCACAGAGCTGCCTCAATAAGCAGCAGCTATGAATCCTGTGAACCGGTACCTCCGTGGCAGCTAAAACCCAAAAGCAAGTGGAGAGAGCACCTCCTTATCTTATTACCCAAACAAGTGCTTCCTTCAGTGCTTGTGTTGACTGATGCATGTAAATTGCATCTGCAAATGTTAAAGGTTTGCACAAAAGTAGGAAGGACAAAGCTTAACTGAGATCTAATTAACAAACTTAGCAACTGTAGTTTTATCAGCTGTGAACATGATGTAAGCAAATGTTTGTACTGCTGTACTCAAATTCGCCAGACAACCTCTGTGAAAGTCAATGTGCTTTTATTGATAAACTGTGAATTTCTAATTCATATTTCAAATACCGCAGGTAAGGTAACAGCCCCTGAAATCTTTCCTCACAATAAAATTAGTTCTGCATAAAATATTTTTTGGTAGAGTGGGATGCAGCTGACCAGGCATGAAATACTGAGCACGAAGGCGCGAGGGTCCCGCAGCCCAGCCTTCCCTCCACCTCAGCACCGCTGCTCAGGAGGCAGATTACAGCAGGCAGGACTGCACAGCTCCATTCTGGCAAAATGTTTAACTGCTCACTTGTGCCAAATGCAACGAGTGGGCGAACACACCGCAGCTGAACTCACTCCTCTGTGCACAAGTAAAATTCAGCAGGGTAGTGCTAATGATGAGGAATTCTCGTTCCAGCACCAGATGAGTGGCTTTTTAGGTGCTTTGCATTGTTTATCAGACCTTTTATGTTCAGTGATTTCCCACACTAGCGTATTGAGTCAACCTGGCTGGGATGGGCCCTGGTCATTTTCTTCCTCTTTTCCAACCTGTCTCCTTCCCGCTTGTCAGTAAAGAGTCTTCTAGCTGACGTCAGCTTTTTCTCAGACCTCTGAAACCTCATGAGAAAAGACAAAATGGTTGAACCCATTGCTTGAGGTGAAGCTTTGTGTAGTATCCTACCACTCTATTTTTCACATTCCTGATAATTTCTCCCAAACAGGTAAAATACTGATTGTCTCTAAAATATCCTTCTTTTTGGCTTTAAGATGTGAAGATGAAAATGATGGTCTGTTGCAATTTTAGAAGGTGTTTTACAGTTGTTCATGGAGGGCAGACAGAAGTAACAAACCTATCTCAGGCAGCAGTTATGACAATTTCATAGCAACATTTCACTGTGACGATAGATGTCAAAGAAACTCTTGTTTTTATCTTTCCAACAGTGCCCCTCCTACTGCCTGTAATATATTCTCCAGCAAAAGAAGCAAAATGGATTTTCTGGAAGACCAGAACTTCCGGCTTTTATTACACTTCTGCAAGTGTATCACAGAATCACAGAATAGTAGGGGTTGGAAGGGACCTCTGTGGGTCATCTAGTCCAACCCTCCTGCCGAAGCAGGGTCACCTACAGCAAGCTGCACAGGACTGCGTCCAGGCGGGTCTTGAATAC
>Ga0065711_1035755_pt1 | contig 21874 bp, 16 predicted proteins | sample Hoacrofraction12_FD_59098 | JGI IMG/M metagenome (GOLD analysis project Ga0065711, IMG submission 59098) | Hoatzin crop microbial communities from Cojedes, Venezuela - Epithelial fraction 12 v2 (version 2) | ecosystem: Host-associated > Birds > Digestive system > Esophagus > Crop | place... | reverse complement strand
ACTACTGACATGTCAGCCTCACCTCTGTGCCTGGGAAGATCATGGAACAGATCCTCCTAGAAGCTATGCTAAGGCACATGGAGGACAGGGAGGTGATTTGAGACAGCCAGCATGGCTTCACCAAGGGCAAGTCCTGCCTGACCATCCTAGTGGCTTTCTATGATGGCGTGACTACATCAGTGGACAAGGGAAGAGCTATGGATGTGATGTATGTGGACTTCTGTAAAGCCTTCGACACAGTCCCCCACAACATCCTTCTCTCTAAATTGGAGAGATATGGATTTGATGGGTGTACTGTTCGGTGGCTAAGGAATTGGTTGGAAGGTCACAGCTAGAGGGTAGTGGTCAATGTTTCGATGCCCAGATGGATGCCGGTGACAAGTTGTGTCTCTCAGGGGTGCATACTGGGACCGGTGCTGTTCAACGTTTTCATCAGTGATTGTGCCCCTGTACTCTGCTCTGGTGAGACCCCACGTGGAGTCCTGCATCCAGCTCTGGAGCCTCCAGCACAAGAAGGACATGGAGCTGTTGGAGTGGGTCCAGAGGAGGGCCACAAAGATTATCCGAGGGCTGGAAGACCTCTCCTAGGAGGAAAGGCTGAGGGAGTTGGGGCTGTTCAGCCTGGAGAAGAGAAGGCTGTGGGGAGACCTTACTGCAGCCTTTTAGTACCTGAAAGGGGCCTATAGGAAAGATGGGGAAAATATTTTCAGTAGGGCTTGTTGTGATAGGACAAGGAGCAATGGCTTTAAACTGAGGGGGGTTAGATTTAGACCAGATACAAGGAAGAATTTTTTTGCCATGAGAATGGTGAAACACTGGAACAGATTTCCCAGAGGCAGTGGAGGCCCCATCTATACGAATATTCAAGGCCAGGCTGGACGTCACTCCGAGCAACCTGGTCTAGTTGAAGATATCCCTGCTGACTGCAGGGGGGGTGGGCTAGATGACCTCTAAAGGTCCCTTCCAACTCAAAGCATTCTGTAATTCAGCCTGGAGAAGAGAGGCTGTGGGGAGACCGTATTGAGGCCTTTCTGTACTTGACAGGGGCTTATAGGAAAGATGGGGACAAACTTTTTAGCAAGGCCTGTTGTGACAGACAAGGAGTAATGATTTTAAACTGAGGCAGGATAGATTTAGACTGGATATAAGGAAGGCATTTTTTACAATGAGTGTGGTAAAACACTGCACCAGGTTGCCCAGAGAGGTAGTGAAGGCCCCATTCCTGGAAACATTCGAAGCCAGGTTGGATGGGGCTCTGAGCAACCTGGTCTAGTTGAAGATGTCCCTGCTCACTGCAGGGGGGTTGGGCTAGTTGACCTCGAAAGGTCCCTTCCAACCCAAAGCATTCTACAATTCTGTTTCTTTTGCTGTCTTTTGGCACTGATGGAATTTTGTGATTCTTGTTAAGTACAGCAAACCCATCAACAAATGTCTCGAGTGAATAAGATCTTCTGTTTAATAAATGCAAGGATTCCATTAAATTATTTTTTTGCTGTACTGCTTGGATTTGGAGTGACTTAAGCTGTTTGATGTTAGGCCAGTTTTAAAGCTGTTAGGTATCTATTAAATAACATGTTTGACCACTCATTTATTTTCTGTTAGTTCTGTCTCAGGAAGAAAATGAATTGGGGAAATTTCTTCGATCACAGGGTTCTCAGGATAAAACAAGAGCAGGAAAAATGATGCAAGCCACGGGAAAGGCCCTCTGCTTTTCTTCTCAGCAAAGGTACCTATGTCAGAATTACCATCTGATTTGTAAAGCTCGTGAGATAATGGTAGTTGATTCGCCATTGGCATAATTTGTTTTGCCATTTGAAATGTGTGAGGAGCCAAATGCTATGAAAGTTATTATCAACCAAATCTGCTATAGTATTCACAATATTACTGGCTTGCTCTGTGTAGTTTTGCCTGATCCTGTTTTTTGTCCTGTGGGTGTGCTGTGTCTGTGTATCTGCAGATCCCCCGCTTGTGCCTGTTCAGCTCAGCAGTTCTAAAGCTGTACAGGTGCATCTGTACAGCCTCTCTAGTAGTGGGGTTGTAAAGGAGCTATGTCAGGTCCCTCTCCTGCTTGGTGGCACTTCTTACTCTGCAGAGAAATGCTATAGCAAGCCCATTGTGGAGGTTTCTGGGTCCTGGGAGGGCAGGTAAATGCTTAAAGGAGTGCCTTTGTCTGGGCTATGGAGTCTCATGCCTCAAGCAGACAGAAGAGAAGGGAGTCTCTATGTAATTTTCTGCTTTAACTGTGAAGTCCTCCAGGAGAAGATCCCAGATCCCCACTGAGCTCATGTAGGTTGGGTAGGAGCAAATCAGTAAAAGGCAAGGAATACGGAGGGACACATACACACAAACACATGCTGTTACCCAGAGCCCTTGATGTCTTACTGACCCTGTGTTTGCTCAAAGACTTTAAAATTAACAGTACTCGATGACATTAGAAGTATTGTGATGTGCTGCTTTTAATAGTATCAGGACTATGAAAGTTTGAAATTCACCATCATTTGCAAGGGAAAATTCTATTCCATTCTATTTTGCAGGATTTTTGGGGGTTCTTAATTACTGTGATACTTTCCAGCTTTAGCTTAACAGTGCAGCTGTTTGGCTCAAAATAAAACATTGCATACAGAGCACTGAGAATTTCATATGTTTATCTTGGGCTAGAGTTTGGTCATTAGCACATCCAGTAACAGCTGTAAGTGGAATCTTTAAAAGGCACCTTGGAGCAAAAGCTCTGATGATTAGCTTCTTTATAAAGCTTAACTGTTTATAGAAATCCCACTGTATGACATGTCTACATAAACTGAATTTTCCTTTCAGCGGCTGGGTGAGTATCTGTGGAATGAGGAAAAAGTGGAGCAGGGAAGCCGCAAGAAGTTCACATTTTATATTGTATCTCTTACTCAATGCATTTTTAAGGCATCTTTTAAAATAAACTCGCATAAAAATAAAACCAATTTCTGTCTTCTCTTGAGCCATCTTCAAGTTCATGTTGAAGTTAGGACTGCTCTTGTTTACGTTACATCCCAATAGCTAGCTGAGTAGCTGGAGATCAAGAAGACACAATTTGCTGGTTACTGGAGCTCAATTTAGAGACACTTTTATGCCTAGGAAGTCCCTAAGTAGCACACTAAATTAACTGTACACTGGTGTGGAACTGATTGAACCCATTCCAGTGAGGTGGCTGCTGGCAACCAAGAAGAAAGCAGGAGCAGCAGGAAGCAAAGCAGAAGGTGGAGTAATTTGGTCTAGTTCTGAGATCCCATTAGAAGCTGAAGTGATGGCATAGGGAAAACAACAGTGTCCCCTACTGCCTTCCAAAGTGTAGTTGCTGGAAGAAATATTTAAGAAAATGCCTAAATCCTTCCAAAAGATAAACAGCCTTCAAAGGAATTGTTCAGATTCGGTAAAAAAAAAAAAAGGGAAAAAAAATCAGATAATTGTCTACTTGACAGATGACTTCTTTATTTACATGTACATCTGCCTTTGTGGAACAGCTTCTTTAACATGTTCTTTTCCTTCCTTCCTTTCTTTCCTGCATGCCTTCCCCCAGATTAGCACTGCGTACTCCTTTGAGTAGATTATATCAAGAAGTGGAGACTTTCAGATATAGGGCCATCTCAGACACATGGCTAACAGTAAACCGAATGGAACAGTATCGGACTGAATACAGAGGAGCTCTACTCTGGATGAAAGATGTGTCTCAGGAGCTGGATCCAGATCTTTATAAGCAGATGGAAAAGTTCAGAAAGGTATGAAGTTTCCTGTAGTGTCCTAGAAGGGGGTGCCTGATGAATGACAATGAAGCGTGGTTTTGGTTCTTCTGAGGAAGACATAATTCAGCAGCACTAAGGATGCCATTTATCGTAACTAATCTTTTCTGTGTGACAGAACTCCAATTAATCTGGTATGGAGTACAATATCCTTCACAGCGTGGGCTGTAAGGAAAGATACGGTAGTAAGAAAAAGCATTTTTCAGTAGTCGATTCAACTTCAGGCTAAATCTTTATAATTTAAATAATATGTATTTTTAAAGAAGGTTATCTAAATACTTAGCTGTAATGCTTGAATGACTGATGGAAGAAGATGTGTCTGCTGTCAGCCACGGAAGAGAAAATTAATTTTTGCAACCAAAAAGTAGCACGTAACAGAAATGCTTTAGCATCTACTGCTAATTTTTTTGAGTGCAGTTGAAGACCAGCATTTTCAAAATCAACTGTTGTTGGATTTTGAGGATGAATTGCAAATTTGGAATTTGTTTCCGAGTTCCTCATGCAGTTGAGCATGACTCTTTGGCAACTGCTAAACACTAAAACTGCTAAGAATGCACTCTCCATAAATTGTCATCATTCAGTATCACTCAAGTTTGCTATACTCCTCCCCTCCCAAAGGGCTTCCAAAAGTCACAAGTCCTAGGTGGTAGTCTGCAGATTTGCTATCAAATGTGAATGTAGAATTTATTTGGACTGGTCGTGTCCCAGTCAGTTCAGGAACGCTCATGAGAACTTCACATTGGCTAGTGAGGCTGTAGAGCCGATTTTGTTAAAAAAACTATAATGTTCACAGTTTGCTGTTTATGATTATTAGCAGGGGTTAGGTTCCGAGGTATAACGTGGTGGCTTGTGCTTTGACTAAAGGCAGTAAAAATATTTACAGAATTTTTGTGATAGTTGAAAGCAGAGGCCTAATAACAGAAATTGTATTAAAGTGTACGTCCCTATGTATGCCTGTGTGTATTGCTTAGATAGGGGTAATGTACAAAAGAGAATCCCTGTTCATCAATGGGTTAAGCAGACTGTGACTGAAAGTGTATGGAGATGAAAGATACTTAATTCAGGATTTTAAAAGCTTGAATAAACCATCCTAGCGGGAAAGGATCGGCATGCATCTAGGCTATGCTGTTTTTTGTAAGCTGAAGTGGTGACAATAGCAATTAAGAAGGGGTGGAACAAATTAAACCCCAGCTAGTCATCTAATCTTTATTTAATGCTTCAGTACAGGATATTCCTGTAAGTCTTGTGGCACCAGGCATGTATTTTATTGTGCCTTGTGGGAAATGGCATAATGGCAAGTTCTTGCAGGTAAAATAATTAGTATGGTCTTGGCCTCAGCCAATTGCTTTTGTATAATGATTGATTTATTAGAAAAACACTTAAATAATGGAATGCTAAAATGAATAAAGCAGTACTGGTAATGGTCATACAAAATTGATTTATAGCTTTCTTGCAAAACAAATGCTATGGAAGATATAAATTATATAAATGACAAAGTAATTAAAATAACGTATGCTGTGTATGGTGAGCTGCTGTAGTTAAAATGTTAGATGTGAAATTTCAGCCATCGGGTTGCTGTGCTTCAAGGTCAGCAAAAATAAGATTTGATTTTTTTGTTTGTTTTGTTTTTAAACCTCTCACAAAACTTAGTAGTAGAAATATGGAAATACTAAGTTTTTTCAAAAATTTCTCGGTCTGAAATGAGTTATATTCTGACATAAAGTAATAATGAAAGTAGATCCTAAAATTCTGTAGCATTACCTCAGTAGTTTAAAAAAAACCTCAACCTTAGAGAAGGTCTTTTGAACCTTTGTTTCCTCTGACTGGCTGTCAGCTGAAAACCTTTCAGATCACATTGTAATGCAGAGAACAAAAAGCTCTATATTTTGTAGCCAACGAAGTAATGCACTTGGTATCCACTTCCCTTCATATTCCATCTGTGCAACAGGCGTATCAAACTAGTCTTTGGAGATTTTAACACTTGCAGAAAGTAAACTTTTTCTTTTTTCATTTTGGGGGGAAAAAAAATTACAGAAATAAAATCCTCAAGCATAATGTACCTAGATAGCTGTAGGTGAACAAGACACAACAGGTTTTTTTCAGTGCTTTACAAATGTAGTAGGCAAACAAAACTAATGGTGAATACTGTAGTCCTAAATAACTGAAGTAGAGGAGTTATTTTTATTGTCTTTTTGTTCTATTCTTGCTTGCAGATCTTAATTGTGCCATAGTGTGGCAGTATAATGCTGGGTTTTTAGGACTTATTTTGGTTCTGCAACAACAATTTAAGAAGTCATGCTAGTTTTGTGTTGAAAAAGAGATCGTAATTACTGGTGTAAGGTTTTTGGTTCTAAAATATACCATCACCAGATAGACGTGTTTGATCTGGAGCTGCATATGTGGTGATACACCAGCAAGTAGTTAATGAATCTGATCCTGTCAGAGCACTTGAAACAGTTTTCTTCAGACTTCTGATTGTAAAAATCCTAAGTATTACTTTAATAAACAGACTTTTTTATTTCAAATAAACAGTGCTGGTTTAGTGATCTTTAATGCATGTAGTGCATGAGCAGTATTTATATCACTTGGTTGTAGAACTGTTTTTCAAGTATGTAACCTTTTATAATGTAATCCTAAATGTATCACTATGTATACAAATATGGTACTTGTTTTTGGAGACCAAAGCTAAATCAATCCAGCTGGGTTTTTCATACCTTCACTGAGAATAGTTCAGGCTAAAAGATCAATAGTTGAGTCGGTATTTTCAGAGCTGATAAAATCTGAGTTAAAACACTGGCATTTTTGTAGCTCTCTTTGAAAACAATGAGGTATTTGAAAGAATTTTCTAATGCTGTTCTCAAGGCATGAGTCTAAACAAGGGACACCCCACAATACTACCACTTTCAGAGTGTCCCAGAACACTGCAGAACAGCCTTTTTACATTGTTATTGGAAGACATCCATGTGATTGTAGCTACTTGGGTCAAAGCAAGGAAACAGGTAAAGTATTTGCTTTTCCCTGCAAAGTTTTATAAGTGCTATGTACCTTCATTCTTTTTTTTCTATCAACAGATTTTATGCAGTTCTAGATACAGAGGTCTTCCATCCCAAGTTCAGGGTTTGAAGTGTTGCTGGAGAGAATCTAAACAGCGCCTTGGCAATGCTGTGATATTTAAAATAATCTGAATCAGTTAATACCCCTTTACCAAATTCTCCACTACTATTTAAGGTTCTTAAATCCAGGCTGGTTTAGCTGTCTGGTGACTGTACACTGTAGCATGAACTCTGATATAGGCCAAATTGCCCAAGTGCTGATAGTCCCTCAGTGTCCTTCCTCCAGCTCTGAAAAAGTTAAGCTTTTCCATGCATTTCCTGAGCAGGAACATGCCAGCTATGGCACCAGGCAACACCTTCCCATGTGCAGCCTACAGGAACACAGAAGAGGTTCTGCTGTTCAATTTTACTTGCTAAGCTATCTTGGATGCTTGTACAGTGCAGTATAGACTTTGTCATCAAACCTAGACATTACAGTGCCACCCGTAAGAAGTGAGAGCTGAAAAAATCATCGTGCTGGCCTTTAGCCTAGCTATAAGAAAAATGACATCTGTGCCGTGGCAGGATATATATATTGTGCTACACCTAATAGAGCAAATTAATCCTTTCTATATTTGTTTTTTGCTTCCGTCATTATTCTACTCCTCTGCTTCCCCTGTATTCTGAGGCTTGAATCAAAGCTGGAGTAGCTTTGTAAATACCCAGTGGCCATGCTGGGATCCCTGAGACAAGGCGCACTGCAGCGGTGTGCTGAGAACGGGGTACCTGCAGGGATTTGCTCTGTTTCTTGCTGTTGTCTAGTCCTCTCTGCTTTGCCAAAGCTGCTTTCATAGGAGCTCTGCTTCAGTGTGAATCAGGTGGGCGAAAAAATAGGTTGAAGCTGTTTAAGGGTAAGGAGTGATGCATGGGCTGGCTGCAGCAGACCTTTGTAAATGCTGTGAGATTCATCTGCTTGGAATACAGTGCAAGTCCTGTGTCTGTCTCTGTGGTACTTGGATATTACAGCAATAAATATGAGTTGTACAACAGTATGTATTAGATGGAGTACTGTCTGGAAAAAAAGTTGGGTTTTGATCAATGTATTCGCATGGGGTCTGTGGGGGGAACAAGTGGCATGGTTTGTGCTGGGCCTCCTTGTGCTGGAAGGTTAGAAAGGCCCTACCACACAGTGCAGAGCCCGGAACTACTTAAGTGGTGTTAAAGAAGTGGGATAGATCCTACCAGGGAAGAGAATTGTTGGAATACTCCCCAAAAGATCCTAAATGACTATAGGACCCTTAATGTCTAGCTGTTACTTTGCATGCAGCTGCTGAAGAACTTGCAAGCTTCTAGCTGAGCTGTTTGGGCACGGCTTATCTCGAGTTCTTCCTAGTTGTAGCACTCTATATACTTGAGATTAAATTAATGCCCTTAAATGGCATTTTAAAGACAAATGTGGCAAGAGAAAAGGAAAGGCAGTGAGAAAAAGGAAAGTTCAACAAGAAGAACTCGTAATGATATAACAATAGCTTCAACTGTTGGTTTTGTCAATGTACTAATGTAGGGAGTGGCTGATCTATGCAAGTTCTCTGTTAAATATCTTTTAAAAAACAAAAGTTAAAACTTGTGTGGACAGCTGGGAAATAACAAAGATCTAAATAAATCAATTGATTAAAAGGTCAGAAGGGAAACACTGAAGTACATGTATTCGTGGTAAAGATCTCAGCAAGTACGGAGAAGATACAGCTGCTGCAGCTTTACAGGGAAGGCTTGGGACCGATGTCTCTCCCCTGCTGCCCTCTTGCCTACTAGCCCTGCCTGCTGTGAGTGCATTTTCGCTTGTGTCATGATGAAGGGGCTGTGCCATGTTACAGCATCATCTGCTACTCTCCTACTCACCTATCCATGAATATCAGCAGCAAACAGCCCTGCAAACCTGAAGGCACTGTGGAAATGTGCCAGAGAATTATTTTTTTTTTTTTTAATTCTCTGTTACATTTGAAAACTCCTGGATAGCTGAGGATATACAAAAAGCCTAGGAAAGGAGAAAAAACAAATCTGATGCTGATCTTTGAAATAAGAACAGACATGGCAGCTTCCATCCTTGTAAACTTAATTTTAGTCCCTGGTAAAAAAAATTCTACAGAAATCTGTAGGCATTTAGAGGCTAACAAGGTGAAGAGTCAGTGAACAACACAGGTTTATAAATAACATTACAGATTTTCTTGTTATTTGGCATTTTTAATCAAATTATTAAATTAGTAGGAAAAAATTGCGAATCTGGATTGTTGCAGTTCCTGATGAGTGATTACTAGAAAAATGAATTGAACTTTGGTAGAAAAATTAGGGCTCTGAGGAGCTGAGAGTTGAGAATATTGACTGAAGGACACTAAACAAAAATTTAAGAGGATCATAGAATGTAAAGATGGAAAATACCTTAAAGATCAACTAAACTCTCTTTCTGCCAGGACAAAATTATGCATTTGTAATATATTTTCCAAGTGTTTTTCTGCATCTAATAAATATAATTCAATTGAGGGTGACACTCCTAGAAGTTTTTTTGATGTTGGTGGTGGTCTAGTTCAACTACTAGAAAGTCAACCAAAAGAAAATGTACTAATGGTAATTACATCTGCAGACGATAATGAGCTGGAAAGTCTTTTGGTTTTCCAAGCAGCAAAGTGTACCAGCGCCTCAAAGAAAAATGTCTTTGGCTATTGCAGTCACAGTGGTGTAATCAATAGACTCTCAGTTGCCATAGTTACAAATAGCAAAGTAACGGATTGATGTTTAAAGCCAGCTATAGTCGTCACTGTTTACCAACTTTGGTTTGTAAAATTAGGAAAAAAAAAAAAAGTTGTAGGCAGCGGTTGTCTCTGTTTCTTTTCAGGTGATACTTTCACATTAAATTCCAATGTGAACTTCACATGGAAAACTTAAAGCACATTTGCCTTTAGGTGACACAGTTGTAGGCCTTTGTATGTGAGAGAGCAGATGATGCTGGTTGTGCTCTGGAAATGTCAGAAAGATCTGAGAGCTTTAGTAAACCACACATTAGATATGAGATGTGGGGCACTATAATGTGAAAAATAATGCTTGCTTTCATAATACCTGTTAGAAATGTGAGATGGTAGAATCTATCACTTTGATAGTCCGTCTTTATCAATCTTGGTTCAAAATCTTCCTTAAAAATAAAAAAGACCCCCAAAGAAACCCCAGTGTGTTTGCTGATTTGGATTGCTGCTGCTCATTAGATGAATAGGCGAGATTCCAGGAGATCCAATAAGTCACTGCAAGATTGCTGCATACTCTAAAATTACTAAGATGGTGTCACATTGCACTCCGAGATCCACAACTTAATGTAGCAATGTGATGGCAGACATAAAGAGATAACAGCATGCTCTTACAATATGATGATAGGCAACACCTACACATATCACTTCTTGCGACATGCCTGTGCCACCAGGAGTATGTTTGGTTTCATTCTGGTAGGCAATAGCAGTAAGAACATTATTTTTTTAAGTGTTTTTTTTAAATACAAAAGTATATGGTGTTGGAAATACTAAATGTAATGATTTACCTGGAAATTAGGGTAGTGAAAAACAAAACACACAAAAAGGTGCTCTTTATACAAAATTGTAGGTTTTGCTTTGTCATTATTGTCTCTCCTTGTAAAAGTAGACAGTTTCAGTGCTGAGTGTGTTTTCTCTGTGCAATTTTGCTGTAATGTTTTTTCCAGGTTCTCCAATGTCAAATGCAGTAACATTAGGTGGAGAAACAAAAACATTTCTAGATACTTTACATACAAAATGCTCAAGCATTTTAAGGCAACTTTGAAAGATGCACCTTTTTTGAAAATGTGACCATAAGTAGAAACGTTCTTCACAGTGTAAGCATTTTATAGTCTTACAACTTTAAATTACCATTTTGGGTACCATTTGTAAGAATCAGGGTAGACAATAAGAAAATCAATGATTTTCTGAAGCCATTTCAGGTATATTAAATACCACGATGATTGTTACTGGGTTAAAAGCAAGGTAACAATGTGTGATGGAGATGTCCATTTAAAAGCATAATAAGAGTATGCCACTTATAAATAGAAACAGATTACATCATTTTAAGAGGTATTGCTGGTAGAATATGGTTGCTCCCAGAGACTGATGCTTGCCCTTGAGAGGTGGTTCATAATCTGTTCAGTTATTTTGAAGAAAGAAGAGTCTGAGGTCAGACTCAGCAAAATGGCTGTAAAATAGAACAAGATTAGGTGATAGACTACAGATACAATATATTTTTTAACAATCTTGTTTGATGTAGCCTAGCTGAAACAAAAAAATGTAGACTTGGTTTAATTGTTATGCAGTTTCACACTTGCATTTATTTCAAGAAAAGGCAGGCAGACACATCCTGAAAAATTCTGTTCACATAATTAGCAGTGCTTGCAATGTTGCAACAGAATCAAACAAATACATAAAAAACCTCAGTGATTTAAATCAATAGTAACATTAAGCCCAACTTTAATATAGTAATTATTAGCCCAGATATTAAAGTCTCTCAAATATGATGTGAAAAAAATTAAGCTCCAAGAATTTTTTCATGTGTAATAATTCTAGAAATATATAAGCATCAAAAGTGACACTGAAATAAAAAAAAGGAACTACTGAATACTGTTTTCACTTAATTATTCTGCTGTGTTTTGGTTTTAAAATCAGAAAAGATGATTGCCTAGACACTTTCTGTTGCTCACATGAAGACTAACACTGCAAACTGGTCTGTGTGGTCAAAGTCCCTAACCCATGTGGATCATTACATGAATTCAGAACCTAAATGAAGTGTAAAAATGTAAATAGAACAGGTTGTGAAATGAGAACTGAGATTTGTAAAATTCCCTTAGCCTTAATAATCTGAAAAGGCTAGGAGGATAGCTAAAGAAATATTTTTTAAAAATAAATGAAATACAGATGGGACCAAACTGAGAGAATTCTGCAGGAGAGAAGAATAAACAGGAAGGGGAATACAGCTGTTGGGGAAAACACTGTTTACATAAGAGAACCAAATTTTTCTACGGTCGCCCCTGCCCAGGAATTCTTCATATACTTTCCTAAGATGCTTGGGCACATACATAATATAGTCCATCTGCTTTTACTTCTCAAGGGCTTTGCTGTTCAGTTATGTGCTACTTAGGTTCTGAATGATTACGAAGATGCTACATCTGATTTTTTCCTTCACTTAATGAAACCAGATTGAAAATAGGATTTAAAATAAAAACAAAACCACGAAAAACAAAAGGTACTGTTCTAACCAAAAAAAAGGCTAATATGCTATTTCATCTCTATTTTGGAGATGTTCTACCTGAACCCTGCTTAGATTTCAGGTGTTGTTGCTTTTGTGATAGCACAGCATGAATCTGAAGAGCACTACAAAAAGATTTTGGTTTTTTAATTAATACAATCTTTCTGAGTTTATATCTGGACAAAATAGAATTGTTTTGAGGGAAATAAGGTGCACTTATTGATGTATTTTGATGTATTAAACCAGTAAGCTTAATAATCATCATGGGGGCGGGGTGTTAAACAGCACTGTCAGTTCAGGTGATACCATATCGCTTAGTTGTGTTTATCACTGGCAAGCTGGAGCAATAACAGTGCATGGGATTATGCGCAAAAGACATTGTGTTACAACTGAGTCATGATTATTAGTGGGTGCCATTTCATATTCTGTGCATAAACAAACCTCAGAACCTTAACTCTTAAGACTCTCATTCCTGCATTAGCACTTTAAACAGAGTGGCTTTTTGTTCAGGAGAAGTGAAACCATCTGAGGACTAAATATTAAAGGCAACTTGGTCATCATGGTAATCTTGTTACAGGTGTCTGTCATGGAGTGTTGGTGTCATACGCAGCTAGGATTTGCAGCATATAAGTCGGTGGCATTCCCTAGCACTTCATATGTCCACCCATCCCAAGCATACCACCCTTCGTATCGGCCAACAGGATCTTGCAGCCCAGCTTACTGGTTTGTGGTGTTTTCACTGGGGAAAATGTTGCTGCACCTGAACTTGAGCTTTTCATGTCCCTTTGACTAATGTCTCCATCTGCCTACTCAGAAGGGACCCAGAGTTAAGTAACAGTCTTGCTCAGGCCCTAAATAATTTAATTTGGATGCAAAGAAATGAAAAATATAAATGGCATTTTTGAACTCTTAGGACATTGCACTTAAAGGGATTAAGACAACCTCCAAAATATCTTTCTTAAATGAGATAGAAACTGAACTGTGTACTTATTAGCTGAATAAAACCATGGGCATAGTAGAGAGATTAGCTTTATGCTACATGACGATTTTCTTTATATTGTCCTGCTGGTCTTTCAGTGTTCAAAGGTAGTAATTACCTGTCTCTGTTTCCTGCGGGGGCTAGCTCTCTAATTGCTCTCCACTTGCCAGCTACCCCCCTGCACCATGTGTGCCCACCATCCTTTGCTCTCAGATTGTCTAATATGATTAACGCAATTGAGTTATGATAAACTCAGCGCAATTCTCAGCAGTTTTAACACTAAGTCCAGGCTGCTTCTGGTTTAGAGCTGAACATGGTCTTTCAGACCTGAAAGCTTATTTCTTGCTTCTGCTGTTTATTTTGGTCAGCCTGCTTCTTGCTACAAATCTTTGCAACCATTTTTGGCAACTGATGGGCTTTCATCCTATTAACAATGCGTGCCTCTTTGTTTGCAGACTACACAAAGTTATATCCATCTGTGCAAAGAGCTGTTGGATGCTATCAACTCCCTCACAGTCGTCTGAGGAGAGGAGACATTCTGAGTTATCACAACCAAACTCTTCCCTAAAGAGGATATATGTTCATGCACAAAAATGCGCACCCATTTGCAGTTGAGAATAGTATGTGTCCAAGCATGCTGTTGTGGTAATTACTCACAACTTCAGACTGACAGATGTGTGCTCACTACTAGAACTACATTTGGGGCTCATAATGTAGAAGTCTATCCCAAAACTGTGAAGCAATGCTACTGAGATGAATGTTGTCCTGGCTGCAATTTGAAAGTCTCCTGTCACAAGAGTAGAAAAATAATTGATAATTCTTTTCTTCGTATGTTGTTGCTTCAAGGTCTGTATTAGTGTCAACACTTTTTTTTTTGACTTTCAGCCTAGTAAAACACACATCCTGGGTTTGACTCATACTGAAACTTGTTAACAACAGAAAGTTGAGGCATGTATCTGGGCTTCTTAAAGCAGAAAAACGCAGACCTTCTGTTAGCAAGGCTGGAAGCTATATATTGGTTGTCTTTCCTGAATTTAAGTTGTCATTTCATGTTTGTTCCCTTTTTAAAATAATTTGTGAATTGATCTGAGCTGTAAAAACAAATAAAATTGCTATGAGAAACCTTTCCATCATAACAGTTTGAGAAGCACATTGTGTTCTTTGCTGGCTGGTATCTGGGAGTGGCCAGAAGGTGTAAGCTCTGTGAGGTAGAGCAGCTCTCATACACAGTTTATTCCTGTAAAGACCCAATGTGAACGAGATGGGAGTAGAGGCTGCATGCACTCTAGCTCTTAGCTGTCACGTATCTGACTGCATGACAACTCCCTCCTTTGATGCAGTTTGAAGTTAAAGAGATTAACCATAAGTAGTTTGTCTTTATGCTGGAGAAATGTAGAGGAGAAGCCTCATGCAGCCAACAGTGGTGTCAGCTGAATGTAGCTGCTGACTGCAGCCCTCTGCTTCCCCCCATACCCTCCTTTGGAGCAAGGGCTACAGCTCTTCGGGTCAAAGCTGCTGAGGTTGGGCCCTTCTCTGCATACAGCGTGGGCACACTCATATGGAACTGATTTCCTTCTGCACAGGCAGGAAATAGGGAAGTTGGCAGGTAACATGTAAGGAGCATGGGGCTATGTATTTGAAGAATGAGGGAAGAAGATTTTTGGAGAGGAAAAGCCAGGAGTACACTTACCCTTTTTCTGGGGAAGGTGTATGGCTATGTAGAGATGCTGCTTTTCTGAAAGGTGGTGCCTAAATGAAGCTGAACTGGTGCAAAACTCTGTGTAAACACTGACTGTGTTTTGAGAATAGCATCTATCAATTTAGCTTCAAAATGTATTTTCCCCAGCTTAAATTCAAGTAAACAACTCTTAATTTGAAATGTCTTGTGTAAACATGCTTAGCATCTGTTTAATTCAAAACCATTTTTAAAATAGTTTAGTTAAGCTGCAGAAAGTAACATACCTTCTCCATTTCTATAGCTGTGGGCTTGGAGACCCTTGAAACTTTTAAGATGGGCAACTCAGTAATTGTTTTTTTGCTTTGCCTGATTTTTATGTTGTGCTGTGATCTTAATTTCAATACTGACTTTGAGTGTGGTTCTGAAAAACTGAAGACTGTTGCTGCTTTCAGTTTCTTAAATTTAACAAACTTTCCTTCATTTTACAGTAAATAGTGTTTGGAGTTATGAAAGTGATCCACATCTTTATATTTGAGAGTTGGTTGCCTCCTGTATTCGATCGAAATTTTTTTAAAAGCTGACGTATTGCATATTCTGTGTATATTCCATTTGTTGCGATGAACTCATTGCTGGTAGAGCAACTGGATTCATATTCTGGAATTGCACTGTTCTGCTCTGTTTGTGAAAGCTGTTGTGAGGCTTAAAGCTAAAGATTTTGTTGTCTGGCTTTTGGCTGGATGAAGTTGCTGCATTGTGCTGAGAAATGTAACTGTGATCAGGGCTGTGTCCAGCTGCTGGATAAGTGGAAAGAATTCTGCAGAGACTGTGCTCTCACCAAATGACGTGCTGTGTCTGCCTGCACTGGGCCATGCTAGAGGAGCAGAAATCAGGAAGGAGGAAGAAAGTATCTCCTTAATTCCTGGTAATTCCTTAGAAGAAAACTTCAGAGGTTTTCTGTTGCTCTTGGGCTGTACCTTTCAACCTGGGTTTTTTTTTTGCTGTGAAGGGACTAAATTACTTTTTAATAATGGAGGAGGAAGTGTATTCCTCTTGCTGCAGGGCAGCTGTTCAAAAAGTTGTTATTTAGCACAGAGAGCAATATTACTTACCAGAGATAGTTTTCATGTCTTGGGGAAATTTCATCTGTATGTAACAAAACTTTGCTGCTGCAAAGACACATTTGGATCCAGGTCTTTGCACTGCTATAGTATTGATAGTAGGGAGGAAAAGATGTCAAAGTCAAGTCATAAAGTTAAACAAACACAGAAAAAACTACATTCTCTCGAGACTTCTTCAGTTAGGATACCTTGTTGACTGAATAGCAGGAAGACTTTTGGCATATGAATTTAGATTAATTGATAGGCCTGTTCTGATTAAATACCTAACCCAATAGGAGGGCTGCTCCAACAGTACTTATTTTTAGCAAGCTACCTTCTTAGAAGTGAAAAAAAGGGGAATTAGCTATATATACTTGTTCCCAGAGGATTCATGTAGACAACAACACTGTTCGGTTCAGCAGTCCCCTCTTAAATACCACGAGTAAAAGTTTCACTCGGCAGACAACCCTCTAGGACTTGAATGAGGAGAGAAGAGTGTTGCCTGCATGCTTGGACAATGGATGCTGGAAGCTAAGCTAGGCCTGGGCAGGTAGATCCTGTAGGTTTTGGCAATCCATTTCCAAAATTCAAACCCCAGGTCTTAATATGTATGTAGACTTCTGTAGAAGGGGGTACAAAATTTTATCAATGTAAAGTACTGAGATCTGAGCTTCTCTCTGCATTGCAGTTACAACTGTGGAAATGTTGGAGCATCTCAGAATGGCCCCCAGCCCTGCTCCAAATGAATCGATGTGAATGCAGAGCTTACATACTGTCATACAGTTACAATATATGAAGCATTTGTACATGCATACTATTATGCATATTAAGCATGTTTGGGCATAGGCAGTGCTTGAATAGATCCTGACAATTGAAACTGAGCACTCTTACAGTTACAAAATTCTGTAATTCAACATGCTTTTGAATTTTAATAATGGAAAATCTGCTGTTACATAGGTGTTAAAGAGATTATTACCTTGTTGGAAAAGCTCATTTCAAGTATCTGTGCTGCCTTAAACAACAGAACAGAGTTCTCCCATCATGAGAAGGCACTGAGCCAGTCTGAATCCAGCATAGCAAACTCACAAACCCACCTTGACCTGCAAACATGCCTCAGGGTCACCTTATTCTTAACGATGAACACGTGAGTTTAAACAAAAATCCACTGTCCTTCATCTCTTCGTTGGTGACCAATGCTAGCAACCAGGGAGTTGCATAGGGCAAATACACAGTGCCATTTTCTTGTAGTACTATGACCAGTGGAGGCATAGTAGCGTTTTTTTTCTATAAAATTGTCTAGTTGCCTTTTGAACCAATATGTATTCTGGCCGTCGCAGCAGATCACTGTGATCAGAGAGCTGCCCTGCTGATATAATATCTAATTTGGTATAATGCCCTCTGGCTTCTGTGTTGGCCAAAGTCTGATCTTTTCCAACTTTAGTATGTGTGGTCTGATGGACTTCCATCATACTCCTCCTTAGTCATCTCTTTTTTCTGGGTTGGAAAATTCTGTTCTATCATTCTTTTTACGGAATCTAATTTACATCTTTGATCAGACGTTTTGTTCTCGCCTGCTTTTTTTTCCCCATTGCTAAGCTTGAAATGTTCTGCTCTTGCAGATTCAACTTGGCTTTGGGTGGAAGAAAAAATTCTTCATGTCACTGTATAATATTTATGGAATCATATGCATAATGTGTGAGGAGGTTCTTGGTTTTCCTCATTCCTAAAAAGACTCAAAAGAGTTGGAAAAGGTACGTTATACAACAGCAGGAATAAACACCAGGCTGGGAATGAAGTGAGGCAGTAGGGAAAGAGAGAAGGGAATAATATAAATGTGTATGTGTTTGCATAAAGGAGAGAGGGAAAGCTGCTTGGTAGGATTCAGTTTCTGTGATAACTGTCACTGAATATATCAGAAGATGGTACAACCAACCTCGTCTTTCTGGAGGAGGGTGAAAGGAAGGATATTGAAGCCAGCCATAACCTTATATCCTCACAGGGGTCAGGGAATTGCTCGCATCTGCTGACTGTCAATGGATATGAAGTAAGCAGTTTTGACCATGGCTTACTCATTACTGCCAGGCTGGAGCTGGATGGCGTATGAGCCAACAGGCTCCAGGCAGTAAAATTTTTACAGGCTGAGTACTGGAAAACTTAAGAGGGAAATGTGGCATAAATGTGAGACAAAGAGCAAATTTCATATTCTACTGAATAAAATCCACAAAGCCATGGTGCATGTCCACAACCTGGCTGTTTGGTAAATATGGTTGGTGTTTGTAGAATATGTTCTATAAAAATTCCTCTATTGGGATTTAAAAATAGCAGCAAGCTCAGTGTACCTAATAACATCTTTTTCTTACTTTATACCATTATATTGCTGTTACAGAAAAAAAAAATGCAGCAATGCTTGGTTAAGTACTTTGCTCTTTAACATGACATTCTCCTTGACTCAGGACCACAGACGTGGATTTCAAACCAGGACGAAAAAGGCAGGTATCCGACCCAAAGCACTGAGAGGATAGGGACAGGGCTAGAAATTAGGACAAAGTTACATAGGTAGGAAAAAAGATAAGCGTGAGGCTCTGTGATCAGAGAACAGAGAATGGAAGTAGTTGTTTGTCTGGAATATATTTGTACCCTGAGCACAATGGCCACATCTCCAGTGACTGGAGATCCTTACAACAAGTCAGTGTGTGTTTGGAGTTCTACATTAAAGAGCTCTTTTGTATATTTAATCGCAATTTCATCTATTTTGTATGTTTAATTCTTTTCTCCTCCCAGGCAGCAAATTGCTAATTACAGCTCTGCTACTGCATGTGCAAGGTTTCTGCAACAGTTTCTGTAAAAATGTAGCTTAGCTGTCAGCCAGTGGCAGGAGTCTCTTGGTACAGTTTGAGTGAGCACAGATTGCAGTCCACACCTCTGGCTTGAAAAACTGGAGAGGAAGATACCAAAAAGTGTGAGATGTAACTTGAGGACTAGGGGAAATTACTTTAGATGAGGTGTCTCTAAGTCAAGCTGTCTCATTTAATGAAGAGAAAATGGAGAATTGGCTTGACCATGGTATGTAAGTTGCTGAGGCTGCTCAGACTACTCATCATGAGTTTATCAAGTATCGTGGCTTGGAAAATTATGCAGGATGAATTCAATTAGTAAATAAGACATGTATTTTAATACTTAACGGTTATTATTAGCAATAAAGGAAGTTGCAGGTTTTTTCCTGGGCATCACTTAGGTGAGGATTTATCAAACCTAACTTCAGACATCTGCTATGTAGATATCTGTACTTAAGCTAATCAACAAGAGCTCCATTTATAGTCCAATAGAGAGAAACGGGCTCTTTTACGGTAACGTGAACCAAACTCTAGAGTCAGTCATTTGTGTTGGCCAGATTTTCATCCACTAAAATAGATCACAAGGTAGCAGCGTAGATGTCAACATCTGAGCTAGGCATACCTTGCATGTCTTTCTGGAAAACACACCTTAGGGTAAGTGCAAGAGTAATATTTTGTGATGTTAATCTGCTGATCTGTTCTGGCCTTAAACTCTCTTGCCAAATACATGGCAACTGTCTAGGAAAGAGTCAGTTTCTAGAAAACCTGCAGAGCTTCCCAAAGCTGGATCGGGTATGAATGACCAAGGGGATAGGAAGCCTGCTGTGCGCAGGGACAAGTTCTGACAAAAGCTGAGCCAAAATAGTGGCTAAAATTTTGAAGATTACTGTGGGAGATGTAATGTCTCTCCTCAGAGAATGGCTGAAATGGGCCATGTCCTATTAGGATGTGTTGAAAATCACAGAATTGGAGAAAATATGGGACCTTTTTGGTGCTTGTTGGAGTTTAAAATTTTGTTACCGACAGATACCCGAATGTTTCTAATAAAGTGTTTTTAACATACTAAAAAAAAGTAAATTAAGTATAAATTTGTTTTGTTTAAAATAGTATTAAAAATGCGGTATTTTAAAAAAGTAATAGTTCAGCTAAAAAACTGGGAAAACTTAATCCAACACAAATATACTAAGCTTTCCCTGTTACGTGATTATGTTGTTTTCTAGGTGGATAAGGTTTTAGAAGTTGTAATTGCGAATAGATTTAAAGTACAAAACACTATCATCCCACCTTAAAAGGTTTTAGGTTGTTCTGTTTCATTCTGGGAGATGACACTGTAATGATAAATTTATCTATGAATGTATGTATATATGGTTTAGGTTTCAAGTAATGCAACTTCGCAAAATTCCTTCAATATACCTTCTTAAAAAGTTCCTAATTTTTTTCTTTTCAAATTATGATTTATTCAGTGCCTCAGGGCAGCAGGGCATGTTAAGAGGCAGAAGAAAGAGCTGTCAGAGTGTGACCACTTTCCTGATGAAAAAATGATTCACCCCCCAGTTGTTCTGTAGCCTAGTAGAGCATCACAAGCACAGATGGGAATAGAACACAAAAAAACACATTCTTTTGTTTCTATTCATTTCATGGACTTCAGAAATTCTGTTGTATTATCAGTTGCATGCTACACACTAATTTAGAGCTGTGTGTTCTGTCAAAGCTATCGTGTGTTGGTGCAAAGTGTCCATGTGAAATTTAGTTCTGTCATATAATCCTTTCCTTGCCTGGTACACAAATATTCTCCTGTCTGTAGCATCTTTATTAGCCCTTCCTGAGGGAGACAGAAGGAAAAGGGAGAGAGGAGTTTAAAATCTTACAACCTTTTCCATGAGAAATCACAAAAAAAGCCCCCCATGAAACTTGGAATTTTATGTAGAAGACTTCAATTTCATCTTCACACCAGTCAGGGTATGGTTATGTTTTTATTATAAGTTACTATAAGCAGGAAAAAAAACAGCAAGCCCTTCAGACTTTCCAAATTCTCAGATCAGGAGCACAGCTGAAGGCTGAAGTTTGCATGATGTTATGTCCAAACAGCCAGCACTACTGTTTTGTAGCTGGTAGGTGTTGTAATAGAAAAGTAGTAGAGCTGTGTGTGCACGTGCATATGTGTATAGTGCAGTGGAGGTTTAAGAGAGGTGTACCATACAAATGACAAATGGTGCAGGCTATTCATTGTCATGTTTACAAGACAGGGATCCTTAATTATTTTTACAAAATGGAGCATGTGGCTGCTATAATGTTATAATGTTCTGGTGGGGTAGACTCCACTAGCCTGAGGGAAGAGTCACTTACCCCTGCAGATACCCCAGTAAGGGCTTGTTTTCCCAGCACAATCCTAATTAAAGACCCCTGTCCTTCAAATATTCGGACTTGTCCTTAAGTATTCCGTAACTCTGGGGCAGACCTGTAATTTACTCAGTGCTCTTTCGTGTTGAGGACAATGGGACCCAGTCTTATTGAAACCTTCAGGAACTGCTGTAATACAAATGTTATAATAATAATGAGCAATACTGAAATCAAAGGGAGTACTCACATATTCCAATGAAAATGTGAATTATCATCAGAGGCTATTGTTCTTGTGTGTGAATTAAAACTATTACAGCTGTTATTTTATCTCCCATTCTGATTGCAGAGGTAGGCAAAAGATCCTGGTTTTGGCTAAACTAATTTTTTGAGAAGGAAAACTAAATGTACAATGATTCTATTGTGCACATTCAAATAGGGTAGGACTGTGAAAACAGCTAAAATGCAGCAGGTTTGCATGACAAAGTTTGCATCAAAGCTACTGGGTTTGGGGGAAATAACATTTCAGTTACAATGTGATGTTGTACTAGTTCTTTTCTTTAGACTGCTTCATCATAGTGTAATGAGAGCAAATACATGTTAATATCATGGAGATTTGATTGTTCTGCCTAGAAACAAAAATGTTGTGATTAAAGGAAAAAGTTTTTTACCAGCATATGATGACTTGATGGTCGTTCTGTTTGTAGACGATGTTTCAGATCGAATTTTTTGGTAAAGGAACATGATTGCTCTTGGTCCCAGTAAATACAGTGAAATGCTGCTACTGCTACACTAATCCATATTAAGCTGCATTTCTCTATATTCCGTTACGGAGTGGTATAGCATTGTTTCTGTCTTCTT
>Ga0065711_1006588_pt1 | contig 21875 bp, 12 predicted proteins | sample Hoacrofraction12_FD_59098 | JGI IMG/M metagenome (GOLD analysis project Ga0065711, IMG submission 59098) | Hoatzin crop microbial communities from Cojedes, Venezuela - Epithelial fraction 12 v2 (version 2) | ecosystem: Host-associated > Birds > Digestive system > Esophagus > Crop | place... | reverse complement strand
CCAGGGAGGCTGTGGAGTCTCCTTCTCTGGAGATATTCCAGCCCCGCCTGGCCGCGGTGCTGTGCCCCCTGCTGTGGGTGACCCTGCTTGGGCAGGGGGTTGGGCTGGGTGACCCACAGAGGGCCCTTCCAACCCCTGCCATGCTGGGATTCTGGGATTCTGTGAAGGTTGTTCTGCGCCTGGCCGCTGGCTTCCAGCTCTGTCCGTCCATCCAGTAACACGAGCAGCTCAGTCTCTTGTTCCCAAACTCAGTATTTTTAACGGATTACTTGTTGGCATGGTTTGTGGGCCTGGGGGGTGGCATTTTGTATCGTTTAAAAGGCGTTGCCTATTGTGTTCTTTAAGCAACTTGAAGTGTGTTGCAGCCACGCTCTTCTGGAGCTTTCCCAAAGGGGAAGAAACATTTCTTTTTCAAGTTGAGCAGCATGGAGCCAATGGATGGAGCAAGGGACAGGGAAGCAGGACATGCTGGATCCCACTCTCAGCGGTGTTGTGGCCATTAAGCGCTCTCTCCATGCCATCCCTCTGGGTGCCATCCCTCTGGGTGCCATCCCTCTGGGTGCAGAAGGGCCCCTGCTTTACAGACAGCAAAGCACCATAGCTCTCTGTACCCTCCTGCTGACACTCTTGGTGTTCACCAGACGCTTGTAAGCATAGGTTTTTACCTCCCGTGGGGGGTTAATGCCCTTAGCTTGGTAAGCTGAGGTTGGGGAGTGGAAGGAGGACAGGTCTGCAGCTGTGCTGGAGCACCAGGGTCCTGGGGCTGTGACAAAACTCGTGGGCTCTGCGTTGATTTGAGAGCCTGAAGTGACTCCTGGGAAGTAGCTGTGCTGGTCGGGATTGCTGGAAGGGCATCGGGGAGCGGGTGGTGGTTGTGCTGTGCATGCCAGTCGGGCTGGGTGACAAGCCAACAGAAGGCTGCTTCTCCCCCTGGTTAGGCTAGCGGCACCGGTGCAATGTGAGCGTGGCGTTATGGTTTGTGCCTAGAGAAATAATTAATCAGGGATCTGTAAGAAGTCTTCAGTGAATTTGGTTGTTGCCAGCCACTAGCAAATAAATACCAAGCCACCTGAAAGACGGTCTTGTTCGGTAGGAGCTTGGTACCTCGTGAGTCGCTCTGGAAATCAAACCGTGGTAGCTGTACAGTAAGCAAAGAAGCGCTTTAACTTGACAGCTGATGCCTTAGTCGTAGGGGCATGGCAGCGGTGGTGTGCAGCGTTTTCACTGCAAGGAAACAAGCAGGTGTTAGTCCAGACGATGCTTTTTATCTCGCCCTGTCCCGGGGAACGCGGACTCGCTGCAGCGACGGGCCGCCTTGCTTCGCTGCTGCTGCTGGGCGCTGCGTTGCCTGCGGAGCATGCGGGGGGAAGCAAACAAACAAGTCTGGAGGAGGGAAGTGATTAGACGAGCCTCAGCTGGTTTTTTCCCCTCTTCAATGGCCCTCTTTCATCAGGATATGTTAGGACAAGTGCTTTTTCAAGCCAGGATATCGGGGGAAGACACAGTGTTCTGTAAAAGTCATCCAGATCCCGGGTAGCATCAACAGAAGCGATTTCTCTGCTCCGCACAGAATATACGGTCAACCTTTTCTTTTCCTTCTTTTCTTCTCTTTTATGAGTTTAGAAGCAAAAGGATGTGAGTTTTACGGCTAGTTATGAATCTTTTCGAATTTGCTGACTTCTGTCTGACTCTTGGGCCGGCACAATGCTTCTGCTGTTCGAAGAAAACCAGTCCAAATTAGTATGTATAAGCCACTCGTTTTTATGCTACTAACAAATGCTGCTTACTGGGGCATTTACCACTGCTGCCGAGGGTCAGAAGTTGGGGATGGTCTTTAATGATAGGATTTTTCTGTTCTTTAGGAGATTTATTTTGTTTTGATTTTTTAAAGGCTGGAGTTTTAGTTGTTTGTTGGAACTGCAGGATTTCCAAGGGTTTTTAAACCTGGGTTGGAATGTCATACCTTGCCTTTTTCTCGCTTTTGTTTTGTTAGCTGCCTTTCAGAGCAGTTGTATGAAGTGACTGAGAGCAAAGAGTGTTCCTGGAGCGGAGATAAGGGACGGTGTCGGGTAATGTTGCTGTCTCAGCGCAGTTTCGCAGAGAGGGGCTCGGCTGCGTTCCCTCTGCGCGGCCCCGTGCTGGCCGTACGGCCCGGGAGCTCGTGGGGAAGTCGGGGAGCGCAGGTTGTGCTGGGGAGGTGCGGGCGGTCCGAGGCATGGCAAGCTGCGCTGCCTGAGGTTGGTGCACAGCGTAGGGCACAGATGTTTAAATTGAAAAAGAAAGCTTGCTCTCCACAGGTTCTTTGGCTTTGCTTTCCGGTTCATTTCCATGCAGATGAATACACGGTGACAAAAACTTTGCTGTGTGGGTCGTCCTTTTCCTGCAGTTGCTGTCTGCTCCTGCAGCACAACTCTCTCTCATTTGCCTGCAGCTGGGAATATTCTGCTTTATTGTGAAAGATTTCCTGACTGCAAGAGAGGAGAACATCAGGCAAGATGAACGGTCAGAGCAGGAGTTACCGATGCCTTTGGGAACGAGCTCTGTCTCTTCCAAGGTTTCGCCTGCGGTAGAAATCCAAGTCAGCACTTTATTAGGGATAAAAGAATACCCTTTGGGATAGTTTTTCGCTTTCCCAAAGAAATAGTTCCCAAAATTATTGGGACAGGAATACTGTGAACTATCTCCTCGTGCGTTATCTAATCATTCCCTTCCTCTTGCTGAAAAAACAGAGGAGTGTGTGCGAAGCTGGTATCTAGCTGGATATCCTATACGTTGTGTTGGTGTCACTGCTTTTGCGTAACTTCTGGCCCTTTTTAACGCTTTCCTGTGAGCTCTGGTGTGTGAAGGAAACGAGACTCTTCCTGGCTCGCCTATGGAATGAACCAGATGCCCGTTTGCAGAAATTCTTGCCGTTAGCCAGGCAGAGGCGAGCTGGTGTTCGGATCCCGAGCGAACTCTGCGCAGCTCCTGTTCGGACACAGCTTGCTAGCGAAGTGAGTGGTGAGTGCTGGAACACTGTGGGAGCGTAAAGGGAGAAACACTTGTTTTAATTACAGAGTGGTTGTCCTGCTGGCGTTTGATTGATGTGATGTATCACTTGTGGAGCCTGGAACTTAGGTGAAAATTTTAGTTCGTTTTTTAAAAGCTGCTAAAATCTCAAATTTAAGCCTGATCCAGATTTTTGTGGGAATTTTGCAGCTTGAAGATTCAGCTGAAAAATGAGGAAGCCTTGCCTGGGAACCTCGGCTGTGTTCTCAGAGAAGGGAAAAGGTGAAACTTGCAGCAAAAGCTGAAAAGGCATGAAATTCACGTCTGTCTTCACAAAACCACGAAGGCAGAATGGAGCATTTGTGCTCACTTCTGCCCAAAGGCCAAAACCCCAGATAAAGTACAGGGTGGGCGAGTGCTGGGAGTAGTAACTCCTGTGGGATCGTTTTCTGTAGCAGAAGTAACTCCCATGGAGCACAGTCTCGTAATGGAGCACTTATATTTAGTAGGTAGCAGACAGTAATTAATGATGATCTATGTTTGGAAGCGTAGGGCGGCAGAAAATTGGGCTCTGTAGCGAGGAACGTCTCTTGTGATGTTTGGAGCGGTGTAGGAAATGCAGTGTAAGCAGTCACTGTGGCAACTAAAAGGTAGCTGAGTAGATGTTGATTTTCAGCCTTGTGGGAAATGCTAACTTTACCGCCTGTGTCTAAATCTATTTCTAAAACGCTCACGAGTGCGTTGTGGTGCTGTGTAATTAGGCTGATGCTGGTGCTTACTGTAACTACCAATTTTGTTCGGCTTTCTCTTTAGTTGTGGGGCCTGCGTGCCGTTCGGCTCTGTGCAAGCATCGGTATGTGTTTGCACACCCGGAGACCTGCCGCCTCATCGGCAGGGTTCTCCAGGACGGCGGTATCTAGCCTGAGCAAAGCAAGGTCTTTGCTATTGTGCCGCTTGTTTTTTCCCCTGAGGTTTCAGGGCCGTTTCCTTTCTCTTGTGATGTGCGGGTTTCATCTGCCCTCCCTTCCTCTTTGAATCTGCAGACAAGTTACGGTTGCGTGTTCTTGTTTTTGCATTCCAAAGAAGTCTCGAGAACTGAAATTAGGAACCAATTGACTCAGAACCTGATCTTCAGTCATTTTACAGGTCTAAGCCTGTAAAAAGTCTTAGGCTCTACTGTTTGTAAGTTGCAGAATTGATAATCAAATGACAAAGTCGTTTCCAGCCCATGACAGCTCAGGCAAGTATCTCCTGCGATGTCCAATAATAAAATGTTGGTGGAAAATGACACGTGAATAATCCATGAATAATCCTGGAGCCATGCCCTGCGAGTGGCAGGATCAAACTCTGGGAACAGCTTCTCGTGGCAAAATCCTACGACGTTCCAGTGGGGGGAGGCCCTTCCTTCCCCAGGCGTACGGACCTGAGCGCACGTTTTGCCGATACTTCCTTTCAGTTGACTTCTTCTGTCGTTTGTTTTCCAGCCTGAGCGAGAGCTTTTTCATGGTGAAAGGCGCAGCGCTTTTCTTACAACAAGGAAACAGCGCCCAGGGCCAGCGAAGCCTCCAGCATCCTCACAAACATGCAGGTAGCAGCTCAAATCACCGACTGAAATGCCCTTTCCCTCTGGCTTTGCCGCTCCCCCCGTCCCCACGGACAGTGGGTAGCACGTGTGGGTGGGTGGGTGACTGCTCGGCGTCGTAGCGGGCCTTGCACAACCTGCTGAGTAACCCCAGGTTTTCAGCCCGCTGGATTTGAATGGGAACGTGTGATTATCGAGTCGTTGTTTAAACTTTTGTCACTATTTTGGAACTGGAGTGGAAATTTGTTCTCTGCAGACCTTACGGCATTCAGCGTGGCGTTCTCCAGGCAGGGCAACCTGCTGAGGCAGAAGGTCCGTGCTGAATATGTGTCCCTGTTTTCTGCAGATGAAGAAGTGTCACTTGTGCTTCAGTGGTTTGATCTTTGCCTTCCCCAGTAGGACTGGACGGGCTGAGTCACAGGGCTCTAGCACCTCTTCTGTAGCTATTGAGGTCCTGATTCAGCACAGCAGGGACGTTGCTCCAAGTGCTCTCCCAGCCCCCGGTAATCGGAAGCTTGGGACTTTTGGTGCCAGCTGACAGCATTTGTTCTTTTGAAACTGCCTGTTGCTGGTTCTGTTTGATGTTGCCAGTCAGAGTGAGGAACATTTTAACAGGATTTGGGTCTCTGGGTAGATGTATTTTAGTAGAGACAGCAGTGACAAGACGAGGGGTAATGGTTTTAAACTAAAACAGGGTAAGTTTAGGCTGGATATAAGGAAGAAATTCTTTACAATGAGGGTGGTGAAACACTGGCACGGGTTGCCCAGAGAGGTAGTGGAGGCCCCATCCCTGGAAACATTCAAGGTCAGATTGGACAGGGCTCTGAGCAACCTGATCTAGTTAGCGGTGTCCCTGCTCGCTGCAGGGGGGTTGGACTAGATGACCTCTGGGGGTCCCTTCCAACCCAAAACTTTCTGTGATTCTATGTATGTTTCTTAGCTCCTTGTATGCCCTTTCCCCGTTTTAGGAAGATCCCCTTTTCAGTTAACTCATCACAATCTGGCCTGTAACAGTTTATCACGGTTTAAGAACAGTCTGTCCTTCTTCCCCCGGTCTCCTCCAGTGTGCCAAACTGGTGGGAAGAAGCGGTAGGGAGTTGTATGGTGAACGTACGTAAGGGTTGATAAGCAGGCAGGGGGTTCAGAAGAGCGGATTCTGCTTACCCCGTGTTTTTGTGCCTTCTGTCTCTGACGGTTTTGGAGTAAGTGATTACTGGGAAAGAAGAAATCGGATCATCGGGGCGTTTGAGAGCAAGAGCATGTGGGAAAGGCACAGTGTGGTACTGTGTGTCTGCTGCTTAGTAAACACTCCAAGCACAAAGAGGGTGTTTGAATGCCAAGCTCGGCTTTGGGTTTCTTTAATTGTCAGCAATTTCATATACCCAGCAAACATCCTACGGAAGGAATTTTATCTCGTATGGAAAGTTATGAGTGCGTTACCAAGTTATTAGATCTGGCCTTGTTTTGGTTTCTTGTAGATTCCTTGTTCCTTGCGCTTGCTTTCACCAAGCAGAAATGTACCCACCGCTCTAGAGCCTAAGGGACTTGTTGTGTGAGCAAGCACTTCGAGGTAGAAGGGATCCATCGCCCAAATCTGGCCAATCCTGCAGCCCTTCCCCCTTGGAAGTTTCTCGTGTTCAGATACACCCTCCGTAAGGCCAGCGGGGCTGACCCCACGATGCTGTGTCTGGTTCACAAGTCAAATTTTCTCTTTTCTCCTTTGTTCCTTTTTTTTTTCTTTTTAATCAGAGTTGTTCCTCCTGCCCCTTCCTCCCCTGTCCTCAGTGCCCATATCTTTCCGGCTTCGCTAAGATGCTGTACAGGAGGACTGTCATCCTTTGGGCCAGTCACAGGTGGTCTCAATATATTTGGTAGCTTCCAAATACCATCAGGTCGAGTTCCCACACAGCCAGATAACGCCCATCCAAGAAGCTCACTTCTGTCAGTATTCTCTGGGACAGCAAAGTTAATTAGCCTCCCTTAAATGGTAATTTTTGACTTAGAAACATCCAGTTTCATTAACGGTCAAGACTCTGCCGATTCCTAGTGCAGCGAGTGAGAGACCGTCTCTGATGATTTCTCTGCTCTCCCTGCAGGTGATTTGCCCCAGCACCTCCAGGTGATGATCAACCTCCTGCGCTGTGAGGATAGGATCAAACTGGTAAGAAAAGATGCGTTTTCCTGCGCTCCTCTCCGTTGGAGGCATTCGAAACAGACCTGTAGAGGTTTGTGGAAAGCATTGGCAAATCCTGGGTGTCAGAGTCAGCTTAACTCTGTGCTGGTTGCCAGCTCTACGGCGTTTTCCTGCCCACGGCTTTTGCCCTGGTCCTTACATCCAGGTGATGAGTTGGGTCAGGAAACCGATCTGTCTGAAGTGTGTTTGTTTTGTTAGATTTAATTTTCCAGTCAGCTGACAAACACCGATACAGGAGGAGAGTCAGGAGCTTGCTGATGCTAGTGGGCATTCTTAAGTCAGTCTTGAAATCGCATCCAGATGGGGCTGGGCTTTCTTTTAAAGAAATGTGCAGAGGCTACCGAAGCCACGGCGACAAGCCTGTGGCAATTATCCCCTCCAGCATGACGAGCGTGTTTCAGCGGAGGCTTGTGAGTGGCAGCATCCTCTGAGCCTGCCGCTGTTTTCAGTGCATGACCAGTGTTTTTACCAACCTCCTAGCTGAACCTCTTTAGAACAAGTCTTCAGGTTACATTTCGTAGTATTTCTCCAAAAAGGGGCAGGTAATCTGGGCTGATCTTCTGCCACTCGATGCCAAGTCACACTGGCAGCTAGCTTTGCTGGAAGATGGACCTCCTCTCCCTGTGTCTTTCACGCTGCAGCCGAGTAAAGCTTCTGGGCACAATTACACCTTAAAAAAATATTAGGCAGCAATGGAAGTAATAATTATCCAAAAGCTAGCTTGCAGAGCTCGGTGACTGTTTTCTAGGCTGTCCGTTTGGAAAGTGTGTGGACAGACCGAGTCCGGTACATGGTGGTTGTATACAGCAGCGGACGGCAGGACACAGAAGAGAATATTCTGCTGGGTGTGGATTTCTCCAGCAAGGAGAGGTATGTCTAAGGCAGGGCTGGGCCTGGGTGGCAGGCAGGCTGGGCTCGCTGGAAAGCCTCTTGACACCAAACTGTCCCCAAGCAGTTGGTTTACGTGGATCTGCAAGCTCCAGCAAGAGAAAAGGCATGTGTCGAGTTTTCTGACCGGTTGTGAGGGCGAGAGGGTGATTTTTGTTCCAGAAAGGTCTCCTTGGAATTTCTGGGCAGTTGTGGGCAAAGTGTTCTCGTGTAATCCATCTGCACGGCTGTGGCATCTAACTCATCTGTGGTAATTTGCTGTCTGCTCGCTACAAAATGCTTTTGTAGACACATTTGCAAAACTGGAACGTACTCTGTCCACCAGACTTCAGGTCTGTTGATGGAATGATGCAATGGAGCTGGCTTTTAGAGGGGGGTAGCTTAGCTGCCAGATAACATCAAAAAAGTATACTGCTGAAGTACCTCCAAAACCAACAAACAAATGTGTCAGTAATGAGCCGTTTCTTTTGTCCAACTGATAAGAGCACATAATATTTTGAAAAGCAAATAAAATATTTTGTTATCGCAGACCCTCTCACGTTATTCCAGCTCTAGCTGAGTAAACCCAGGCAGAAAAGCTCTTGGCTCAGAGCGGCGGGGCTGGTTTGGCAGAGCTGGGGTTAGAAGTCAGAGCTCCCAGGCTGGCGTTTCTGTTCTCTGATGATTTAGCAGGCTGCCATGTGGTGCTGGTGCAGCCAGTGTGACTTCTCTTTTCTTTTTGGAAAACCTTAGTGACTGTTTCCATTGCTCGAAGTGGAAGGGGGAGCTTTTGCACTGCAGTGTGACCTGCAGGGAAGCGCCTAGCTGGCCCTTCTAAATAAGATTATTGTCCCTGGCTTTGCTGCTGCCCCTGGTGTCTGCTGTTAAATTACTGCTGTTAGTGTCACGGAGGGAACTCTAATGTAGCATTTCCTTACGGCACATTCGTGTGCAACAGCAGCCAACGTTTGCTGTCTCATCTTCGGATCTGAAACAACCTTGCAATTATCCAGCCAATTATTGATGTGAGACGAGGAAAGATGGAAAAGTTATGGCAGATCCACCTGAACTGTAAGATTTGCTGCAATTTCAGTTACCGTCTTCCCTGAAAGCCAAAGTTTTTGTTAATGAAGGCCAAGTCTCATACATGAAGAAGTCAGGTGGCCTTAGCGGCTTCACGGAGTGGCTCCATGGGACGGACCGTGTTGGGGCTGAAATGGCAGTGCTGAGCTGCGAGCGTCCTGACTGCTGACACTTTGACTAGGCGGGCGCCTTTGTGGGTTTTATTCCTTTTACATGTGTTTAATAAAAACCAGTTTTCCTTGCAAAGCTCTAGAGTGCACGTTGTCCCCATGTGTGTTCAGACTGGCCTGTCAAACCCTTTGATCCGCTGTAGAAAGAGGCTGAAGGGTTAAAAAACACAAAAAGAACAAAACAAAACCTGGGTTCTTTGCTAACTGGCTGTTGCTGTGTGCATCCCAATTTCCTTTAATATTCAGTGCCTTAATTATTTACTAGTTGAAAGTTACTGGCCCCCATTATAGTGCGGTTTTCTTGCCAGATTCTGAAATGAAAGTGTTCTTTTGGGTTAGGTAAACTCATAAAATCCGTTTTTCTCCTTTCTACCAGCCGGAGTGATGAAGTGCAAACCGAGCGCTGTCCTTTGAAAGGCCCCTGGGGTCCTCTTCGGAAAGGGCAGGCGGCTGCTCCGCCACCTACCAAGGCTTGCTTTCCCCCTCGCTTTAATGAGCTGAATCTCTGCAGCTGGATCGCTGTGATCTGCTGTTAGGTCTTGTTAGGGAGCTGCCTTGCACTGAGCTTAGGGTGAGAGAGCAGGAGAGACGGCGGGGCAAATACTGCAGTGCTTGCTGGCAGGCTCTGCAGGGGCGGAGGAGAGCTGGTAGTGTTGATTCTTGCTTCGATGATCTTTCTCCAGCCCTGTGGAGCAATCAGCGTGCTAATATCAGAGCAGGCCTTTAAACTTCAGCTGCCGGTCTCCTTGTGTGGTGTACTTTTGATGGCCTAAGGTATTACTAGGAATTACTAGGGCAAGGCTTGAGGATTTTAAAAATTGAAGAGTATTAATAATTTAGGATATTGGCGTGACCGCATTGTGGCCTATATTTAACATGCTGTATAACCGTGTCTCTTCCAGTAAAAGCTGCACAATAGGAATGGTTCTTCGTCTGTGGAGTGATACTAAAATCCATCTTGACGGTGACGGGTAAGAAACCACATTCAAAGGATAAATGTGAATGTCCTTCCCTGCTTGGGGGCTGCTCTAGGAGAGATTCTCCATCGCTTTGCAAATTAAGTTCCAATTTTGGATTCATGGCTGCAGTCTTCTTATTCAGTGAGTTTTTGTGTTGCTGCCCTCAAAGTGCTCGGTGGAACCCGCGATACCCCGTGAATGTTCTCCGAAATCCCACTCGAGGGGTGGAGCTCCCGTTCCTGGCAGCCTGCGCCGGGAAGGGTGTCCGCTTGCCGTTCTTGTTTGGGAGGGTGTTGGAAAATCAGGGATGCAAATTCTCGTCCCTGATTCCCTTTGACTGTGAGTGCCCCTGTAGCTGCCTTGCAGTAGCTGTTTGTAGAGTGCTGGTTTCTGACTGGTTTTTTTTTTTTTCCCTGTCTCTGTTAGTGGCTTCAGCGTGAGCACTGCAGGGAGAATGCACATCTTCAAGCCAGTGTCGGTGCAAGCCATGTGGTATGTGTGTTAATTAGCTTTATTGAGAAAGAGACTGTCATTTCTGTGAATAAATTAAAAACAAATAAACAAACTGCATTTTAGCATTCTCCATAACTGGTACGTGGGGAGCTGCAGCAGAGGTGCTGCTTCCCTGTGTCAGCAGGCAGCAGTACTATAAAGGAACTGTGAGGATCCCGATTGGAAAACAGGATCTTCTGCTTCTGTTCGGAGCAGCTGTGTGCTCTTCAGTGTAAGGGAAATGGCACTGGGGAGATGAATAAATACGAAAGACCAGCTTGAATCTGTCGGGCTGCAGACGCAGTCTTTCCTCTCTGTGCATACTTTTCTGACTGGCTGAAGGAGCAGTCTCGGGACCCGTTGCCAATCTGATGGCGTTCCCCGAGTTCTGCCTCGTTACTGGGGCCAGGCTGGGGTTCCTGCCGCGCGGAAAGTTTCCGTGCCACCCCGGGTGCCTGTTCACCTTTCAGCTCCTGTCACCCCTCCCATGTGCAGGGATTCCAAAACACTGAGGCAGAGGTGGCTGAATCAGCAGCGGCTCTGCCAGCAAATTCCTCCTTGAAGAGGCTGCTGCCCAGCCCCGCACCGAACAAATGCGTCTCTCTTGGCCTGGGCAGTTTGCTGGCTCCTGTTGGAGCCTCGTGAGACCCCTGTCCTTGCGGCATCGGATGGGGAAAAGATACAGATGTAGAGAAGGATGTCGTGCTAGGGATGATTTGGCACAGAAACAAATGAAACTCTTGTTCCTGTCATTTTTGAACTCGGCCTCTCCTGTTGGCAACCTTAGATGTGGATAATGTGTTCAGTACAATGACATCTTCGGAGTAGAGCCTTGGAAAAAAAAAAAAGAAAAAAGTGAGGAGGGAAGGAAGGAAAAAGTAATGCTAGAATTTGCAATAACAAATGACCCAATCTGGGCCTTGTCCCTGGAGTGTGTCAGGGGCCAAGAATGCTGGCAAATGTGCATCTGACTCCTTTCTGAAGGTGGTTTGAAAATTGTCCATGTTCTTTATTTTCCTTTGGTCTGGCTTTACAAGTTAGCTAATGATTAGATCCCAGAGCGACTTCTGCCTTGTTTTTGCCTGTTAATCAGGAGAAGATTTCTGCCTCTGCCTTGGACCAGCTCTTGAGAAGGCCTCCAAGGTGCAGTTTGTGCTCTCTCTGAACCCTGATGCAGTAAATCTGCGACTCTCAAAAGCAAACTGCAACAGACACCGCTGAAAATCTTCTTCCTCTGTGAGAATTCCTCAGATCCTGCTCTCTCCGTTCCTGGTGCTCACATCTGCACAAATCTGTTCCCCAAACTTGCAGGTCTGCTTTACAGATCCTCCATAAAGCCTGTGAAGTTGCAAGAAGGTACAACTACTTCCCCGGCGGGATGGCCTTGGTCTGGGCCACGTACTACGAAAGCTGCATCAGCTCCGACCAGAGCTGCATCAACGAGTGGAACGCGATGCAGGACCTGGAGTCCACCCGCCCCGACTCGCCAGCCCTGTTTGTTGACAAGTCAGTTCTGAATTTTATTAGAAAAAGTTGGCTTGGTTCATGAGAGAAACCTCCCCTTCTCCCCTTTGTTCCTCCGGTGGTTCATTTCCTTTCTTTTCGTAAATGTCTTCAGATGTTTTTCTTCATTATTCTCATAAAAATTGCTTTTAATGTAAGTCTTTACCAGCACTCCTCTGTACAGTACGAGTAGCGCCGTGTGTTTACTGCCAGTTGGAGACATCCTCTCCTTTTCCTTTTCAGGCCAACTGAAAGGGAACGAACAGAACGGCTCATTAAAGCCAAACTCCGGAGCATCATGATGAGCAAAGACCTGGAAAATGTGACTTCTAAGGAGGTAAATATAAAAATTCCTGCTGTCTCATTCTCCCTGCTGGGCTCTGTTTCCAGCAAGTGCCGCGCTGATAGAGGGGCACCATATGGGCATCACTGGCTTTTGTGTGTGTATTTCCAACTCTTCTGTAAAGGCTTTTTGGCTTTGCTCTGTTTCCCCAGCACGGAAAGCAGGGTGGTACCAACATCCGAGCACGCTTTTCAAGACCGTAGTGACACGTATGTGACTTTCAAAAGCAAAATGCCTGGTTCTTGGCCAGCAGGGTGGCATCAGAGGTGATGCCCGCGTTACAGTCAGTTGTAGCTCATGGGGGCACGTCCAGGCGATGAATTTGCAGCCGCTGATGCCCCAGCGCGTCCCTGCGAATCACGCACACAAAGGCAGCGCTCTGGGAAGATGCAGTGGGTGGCGTGAGGCCTCGCAGCTGTGTTAGATGGGTGTCGTGATCTTGGCTTGCTCATGGACAGTGCAGAGCGAAGTATGTGCCTTCCTTTCTCCTTGGCAGCTTCGTTCTAAGGTTTTGTTTTCTTTGTTCCTGGGCAAATGTCAGAGAGGCTTGCAGATAACAATTTGCTAGTGAGTTTATGGATGGAAAATCACGAGTCAAGGCTAAAGCTAGCTCGGATCCACCCCACAGGCTGGTGTAAATCCATCCAGCCGCAGTGCAGACAGATTCTGAGCAAATAGAAGTGGTTCTTTTCAGGTTGGGGTTTTGTGGGTTTTTCGAGGGAGGCTATTAACGTGCAGGGCTTTCCTCCCTAAAGCTTCTCCCTGAAGGCTTCGGACAGGCTCTTGTGTACAGCAGCGTTGCAAGCTGTAGGTGCAAGCTGAGAACTCGTCTGTCTGTGTACGTGTCCTTAACTCTCGGTGCAGTCAAGATGCTTTGATTTTTCTCCAACCATTTTCCGTAGCGGGTTGAGCAAAGTTGTGCTGCTTTGCTCTGCCTCCCCGAAGCTGAGGTGCTGTGGGAGGATGGTAGGTCTGTGCCCTGACGTTCTGAAGAGGGAGAGCGCTGCAAACCTCTCTTCGAAACGCTGCTGCCATGATTCACTCCTATTGGGTTTGACATTTTTTTGTTAGCTGCTCTCCAAGGTCTCGTTTCTTATCTCTCGAATGATTTTTAAGAAGCAGTTATCCCAAAACACGTTTTTGTTTGTTTGTTCGTTTGTACTCTGATATCATCTGAAGTTTTATTTACAGAGCTTCAATTTGGGGGCTTAGGATACTTGGAGAAATGCCACATAGTGAGATTCCATGTCTCCAAAAGGTCGAATCCCTCTTGCTGTTTTTAATGAAGTATGGAAAAAGTGTTTTGTAAAGGAGTGCCAACAAATGTTTCTGTTGAACAGACGCAGTTCTAGGTGACATCCTTTGTTTTCTTCTCTGCAGATACGAAATGAGCTGGAGAAGCACATGAATTGCAACTTGAAGGAATTCAAGGAATTTATCGACAATGAAATGCTGCTTATCCTGGGTCAGATGGACAAACCGTCTCTGATTTTTGATCATTTGTATCTGGTAAGCTGCCACGTTAGGAGTCTGGGAATAGCAGGAGGCTCAGTGGGAGTGATCCGACTGTGACTGGGCGCGGGGGAAGCTGGGCTTTGCGTCAGGGCTGACTGGTGCAGCGCGAGCAGGAGGTGCAGCCCTCTATCCCACCCGCTCTGCAGACTCCACTCCAGGACCCGCACTGCTGGTAGAAGCCCGCAGTGGAGAAGCCCTTTTTTTCTAGCTGCATTCTTGTTTCTGGCACGTTTTACAATGGTTCTTTCCTGGCAGGTTGATCCTGTTTCAGGACATACCGTAGCACAGTTGAAGCTCTTTCCGCACGCGTTCATTTTCTGTTTCTAGCAATGGAGATTTTCTTTTAAGACAAAGAGAGGATCTAGCTGTAGATGCTGCCCCGCTGTGACAGCCGCTTGCTCTTTGGCTCTGGTTAGGGCCACGGCACTGCTTTTCTCGATTCAGCCTGTGAAGCTCTGTATGCGTGGCCAGAACTATGTGAAGAGTAAGGCTGAAGGTGAGGTGCTGTTCCAGCTGGTGCAAAAGCAGAGCGCGGTGCGTTTCCTCTTCTCTTTGCCACTAGATGGTACTCCAGGCAAAACCAGGCGCTGCCATCTGGAGCAAAGACTTGCTTCAGATGAGCACATTTGTTACCGTTATGCTCTGGGTTTTGTTTTGGGTTTTTTGCTGGAGAGAGTCAGAGGAAGTGCTCGTGTCTCAGGGCAAAACCTGCTTTTTAAACCCTTTTTAGCTTTCTGTATTGCAAGCATGGGGGGGATTCAAGGTGTAACCATGCCCATAGCCTTCAGGGTTTCCCTCACTTGTCATGTACCTGCGGCCACAGTCGTGCCACATGCAATCATTTTCTTTCCCTGCACTATTTGTCTCTGTGGTTAAGGATCGAGAGTGGCCAGGGGCAGTGATTTGGGATGTGCTCTGTCACGTGCTGGCCTGGAATGAACTCCTTGGGTGAGGACATCACGCCCTTGTCCCCTCCTTCAGGAGGAACCCTGCCTGCTCAGGACAGGACGTCTCCGTGCTGAGCTGCAGCGCTAGCTGCAGTGGTGCCGCGCTGCTCTTTCAGGGCCTAGCACCAATATTTCAGTGAGGCTGGGGGACTGCAGAACCTTAGGGAAGAGGGAGAGTCTCGGGCTCCTTTGAAACGTGTGTTTTGTGGCGGTTGCAGGGGTCCGAGTGGAACGCCTCCAACCTCGAGGAGCTGCAGGGCTCGGGGTGAGTACCGCACCTTTCAAGCAGCAGCCTTAGGCTCTCAAACCTCCCGTTGTTTGCCCGTAACTTACATTCAGCTCTCTTGAGATGACAGAAGACGTTTGTAATTTGGGCCCATTCCCAGCATTGTGAGCAACTTACCGTCAGGACCTTAGTCGAGAAGTCTTTCCTACCTCGTTCTGTCGGTTGGGTGTAGAGTGGAAATAACAAAACTCTTCGTTTGTGGATCTCCGAAGCCCCCCCATGCGCAGCAGCCGAGCGTGAAATGCCCATACATATTGTTGTGTCAGGTGTGAATTCCTGCAGGCTGCAGAAGAGCAAATATTGCAGCGCTAAGCTTAGGAAAAAACTCCCCTCGAAATGGAGCAGAACTTCCCGTGGGTGAGCGATCCCCGCCTCGCCTGCCCAGGCAGGCAGCTGCAGGGCTGTCTTTCACCACGCTCTCATCACCGCACCACTTCGTGCCGTGATTTACTTCCACGCTTTTTGGACGAGTGAGAGTTTGGTGTGTAAATATTTGCTGCTTGCCCAAGGCACGCACCAACCCTGATGTGAGAAACTGAAAAATATTGCTCAACAGCAGGACTGAAAATGTTGAATCTGGAGTCCTTGGGAGCAGATGCCTGAACATCTTCAAACACGTAGATCAACCAGCGCGTTGGTACTTTTGATCTACGGGGAAGGCATCTTGACATCAGTTGTCTTAAAGTCAAAGCTGGACAAATTCTGAAACAAATACCCGGTGTCCTTGATTTGTCTGAGCGATGAGAGATAATAAATCGATATGGGCACTTGTTCTCCTCGGGTACCTCGCGATCCCTGCTGTAATATTTAGCCAGAATTGAGAGATGCCACGTGACTCTCATTTCATATTTTTGATCAGAAAGAGGAGAAAAGCATGGGCTTGCAGCTAAAGCCTGAAGTTGAAAGCTGTGATTCCTGGGTTCTGTTCCCAGCTCTTGCCCACGTGGATCACTTGCAGCCGACGCGCTTTTCTGCTTGCAGCGGCGCAGAAGCTGTGTGTGGCACAGCGAGGGGTTTCCAATTAGGTTACAAAGCCTTGCGACAGGATAAAATAAACTTCTCCCTCGTGTGCCCAAGGTCCTGACGCTTTGAGTGGGGTATGTCGGTGGTGAGAGGTGGGCGAACGGGCAAGCCCGGTGCGTTCCGTGCGTGATCCATGTCACGGGGTGTCCCAGGGGTCCGGCGTCGGGGCTGTAGATCAAATCTTACCGTTTGCGCTGTGTCAGATCTCACAGGCTTCACAGCGTGTGTCAGTTCCCTTGCATGACCGTGGCGGTGCAACTTTATTTTTCTTTTCATTCTCCATAGCATTGACTACATTTTGAACGTGACCAGGGAAATAGATAATTTCTTCCCCGGTTTGTTCGCGTATCACAATATCCGAGTGTACGACGAGGAGACGACGGACCTCCTGGCTCACTGGAACGAGGCGTACCACTTCATAAATAAGGCCAAGTAAGTGGGCTGGGAGACACGACGTAGCACCAGAGCACACCCAGGCCACGGGGTCTGACGCCGTGCCCTGCGGGTTTCATCCTGCGTGGAGCTGGGCCCTCCCCGGAGCCACTCCACCGCTGAAGGAGGCAACAGGGCCTTTGCGTTGCTGCGGCCCCGCACCGTCCCCATACCATGTCTCTTCCTGTACTGACATTAACCTCTTCCTAGCCTGTGATGTTTTTTATTATTATTATTTTGTTTTGCTTCCAAGGGGAAATGAGGACATTTCCTCTTCTCAACAAGTGCTGGAAATACTCCAGCACGTGTCTGTGTTGGACTGACCCCAGCTGTCCCCGCGGACGGGATGGTGACAGAGCACGTCACACTCCGCTGGCCTTTTACACTCGGGTCGTTCCTGCGTGTCCCTGTACCCGAGGACTCGGGCAGGCAGGCAGGAGGTCGCTGAAATGGCAGCGTGACTGAAGCTGCCCTGCTCTAACTCCCAGCTTTTCTGGAGAGAGATTCTTCTCGTGGCCCGCTGAGTCCAGAACGGCTCTCGCCTACGTGAGCTGTGGCGTTCGGGCAGTCAGGGGGACAAAGTACTGTCCCTCCACCGTGTGAAGTGGTAACGGCAGATACCATAACCAGAAAGGTAAGACTTACTTTGCTGCTTGTCCTTCTGCAGGAAGAATCACTCCAAGTGCCTGGTGCACTGCAAAATGGGGGTGAGCCGGTCAGCATCTACCGTTATCGCTTACGCGATGAAGGAGTTTGGTTGGTCCCTGGAAAAGGCCTATAACTACGTGAAGCAGAAACGCAGCATTGCAAGACCGAACGCAGGCTTCATGAGACAGCTTTTGGAGTACGAAGGCATTTTAGACGCCAGGTAAGGCAACAGGGTGAATGGAAAGGTGACTTGCAGGAAAGAAAGGAGCTAATTGTAAGCAACTTCTCGTGGTTTTGTATCACAGACTGTTAGTCGGTCTCTGTGGAGTTCTGTTCAGGCAGTAGGTCCTTCTGCCCACGTCTTGCACACGTGCGTGTCGTGCTCGAAGACACGGGCAGAGTGTGCGTGGTGCTGTAGTCTGAAGTCTCTTTAGAAGGACGGATGCCGAAGCCTGGGCTAATTGTGTTTTTCTAAATCTTTTCTATGCCAGGCCTCCCTGGATGGAAATTAGCTGTCTGCTAGGGAGATCTGCCCTGGGTTAATTCAGTGAGGGCTTCTTTGCGACTGGGCAGCGTGTTCGTGTTTCTCAGCAGTTCAGCAAAACATTGTTCTTGTTTTATGAGGCAGAACTGAGCTCAGGCAGTGTTGGAGGCACATCGTTTGCAGTTCTGGGTGACCATGCCAATCACAAGCCTTGGTCATAGCACTGTAGTGGCTAATAAGGGTTTCTGCCTGCCCCGCTTGGCCTCGGCTTTACTGAGGGAAGAGGAGGAAAATCTTTCACTCTGGTTCAGCAGGAACTGTGCCATGAGACGTGCAGAGAGGTTGGTTCGGAGTGCTTTGCTCTGGCAGAGGGCTCTGTGCCCCCCCAGGACTCCTCCCGAGGGCTGTTCCCGTCGTGGGTGCGGTGCAGGGCACTGCTCTGGGTCCGCTGGGCCAGAGAGACTCTGGAGCAGGCAGGTGGGAGGGACAGAATCCTGATGCTGGAGGCAGTTTTGCCCAAGTGGGACTGCCAGGCTGGACCCAGCGGTCAGCTTCTCGGTTCCAGGTCGTGGAAAGGGCCGGACGTTGTGGGAGCTGAGCGTGCTCCAGTTCAGCAGCAGTCACTTGTGCCTTTGTCCTTTCCTCCAGCAAGCAGCGCCACAATAAGCTGTGGAAGCAGCAGGCGGAGAGCAACCTACCCCAGAACACGGATGGCACCACGGGCTCGGGCGACTTCTTACTCGAGAGCTTAGATATCGACCTGGAAAACCGCCTGGTTGACCTGGACACGCCATCACAGTCAGCGTACCTGGACAACCGCGCCGGCGCCGAAGTGTCCGTGGGGTTTAATTACTGCTTCCGTCGCCTCTCGGACACGCTGCTGGAGAACAAGACCCCCGGTGACAGGGAGGGCTTTTTCCACGTGGAGGAGCTGGAGCGGGACGCGCTGGCGGAGCGCGCTGCCTCGCTGGTGGGACAGCCGCCGCCTGCGCCTTCGGAGGGGAGGCTGCTGGAGACGGCGAAAACCCTGGAGACGACGGAGCCGCTGGCGGAGCTGAGCAGTTTCAGCGAGAAGGAGGTGAAGAAGAAACCGGACTTCAGCCCCAGGAAGGGAAGGATGGTGCTGGGCCCCGGGGACCCAGGAGAGGACGGTGTCAGGGAGGAAAATCCGATGGAGAAGTGGAAGCGGCGTTTGTCCATGCACAAGGAGGAGAGCAGGCTTAATAGAGAGAACTTGAATAACAACAACAGCAAAAGGAGTTGCCCAGAGGATTTTGAGGTGCGTATGGAGTTGAAACGTAGGTGATTAGCGTGGCTGCCTCTGCTGCAAGTGAAACTGCTCTTCTCATCTTCATAGCACAGTTTCATTTGACTTGGAGAAAGCCTTTCATTCCATGAGGAGCTGCTTCCTTTTCGAAGTGCTTCTGAACATGGCTTTGCTTGCCCAAGCTATGGATTTAGATGCCAGAGAGAGAGAGCGCGCACACGTGAGTGCCCTGTAAACTGCCTCGGGCAGCTTGCTCGCGTGACCGTCGCTGGGAACGGTAGGTATCCTTCCGCTGAACATACGGGCTGCTGAGAAGGTACACGGCTTTTGTTCCTGCTGCAGGGCCCGCGGAGAGGGGGAAACGGGCTTCGTTGCGGATCTCCTTGGCTGTAAACACGCCTTGTGGTCTGTGCCTTCGCTCCGCTGATTGCCGCTGTCTTGTTGTGTGCATGCTCATCTGTACCCGTTCTCTTCTTTGCAGCACGATGCCGTGTTTGGGATCCTCAGCAAAGTCAAGCCTTCCTATCAGTCCTGCGCCGACTGCATGTACTCCTCGGCCGGTTTGTCCCCCGACTCCTTCGGGGAGCAGTGCGAAAAGCTGAACGCCGGCGCCGCGCGTCGCGGCAGCACCATCTGCACGCAGCCAGCCCTCCTCTCCCACATCCACTCCAGCTTGGCGGACCCCCTGCCCAGCAAGGCACACTCGGAGGAAGGAAACAGAACTAAACTTAACGAGGTTCCCCTTCCTCTGCCGGCGGGAACCGCCGCGGCGGAGGCTGGCGCTTGCAAATCACTCGACCAGCACTGCGGCGTTTTGGAGAAAGGAAAAGATGCACCAAAAACCCCGGTCAGAACTCTGCTGCCCAGGAGAAACTCGCACTGTGACAAGAACCTCCTTACCGCAGAAGCGGTGAAAGAAGAGTCTCTGGGCAGAAAAGACAGCAAACCTACCAAGGATCTGAAGCACTTGTTCGGCAAAGACTTGGAAAAGCCGAGCGCGAACAGTTACTTGATGCAGCATCAGGAGTCGCTCATTCAGCTGCAGAAAGCAGGCTTGGTTAGGAAACACACCAAAGAGCTGGAGCGGCTGAAGAGCCTGCCCTCGGACGCCTCGTCGCTGCTCCGAGAGGGCCCCCTGAGCAGAGCCGACGCTGGCATCGCGGAGGAGAGCGAGGGTTTGATTTCGCATCACGGCCTCGTCCCTCTGCTGGGACCGGCGCCGCTGATACCCGGAGACGCAGAAAACGGCGTGGAGAAGTTAGAGGTGAGACGCGTCTTGGAGGGGAGCTCTCAGAAAACCTCCACGCCTGTCACGTGTCGGTCGGAGCACACGAGCAGTTTCACCAAGGACTTTCTGAAGACCATCTGCTACACCCCCTCGTCCTCCCGCAGCTCCAACCTGACGCGGAGCTCCAGCAGCGACAGCATCCACAGCGTGCGGGGCAAGCCCGGCCTGGTGAAGCAGCGAACGCAGGAGATTGAGACCAGGCTGCGGCTGGCCGGCTTGACTGTGTCCTCTCCTCTGAAGAGGTCCAATTCTCTCGCCAAGCTGGGATGTCTTAACTTGTCCTCCGAGGACTTATCAAGTGACATGGATGTGTCGACCGTAACGGACTCGAAAGAGGCCGTTTCGAGCGAGTCTTCCGTGCTCTGTGAGCCACAATCCACGCTGAGGAGCGCAGACGTCGCCTCCCCGCTGGCAGCGAAGCCAGCGGTTGGAAACTTGAAGAACACGCTTTGGGTGGACAAAAGTTGATGCCTTCTGGTGGGTGGGGGGGCAGTGGATTTTGGGGGGTTTGTGGCGTTTATTCAGTGCACCGATGCAGTTTGATCATCTGACTTGCGGTAGTTCGTCTGATGCCACCTCTGCTTCCCCCTCTAGTGCTCTGAGGGGGGAGAAAAAAAACCCGTGATGGGTCACGATGAATGGCACGAGGGAAAATAAAATGTCTTGCATGGCTTGGAAGAGGACTGTGCGTGTGACTTGCCTGTTGTCCTGCAGGATGCTACTCCTAGTACTGTTTGCCAGGTAGAGTAATGTGGTGTTGTGTGAGTGTATGTATAGATAGATACTTGCATCTCCTTATCTATCTATATATATCAAAATGCTGAAATATTCGGTTTCAAAGGCTCAGCAAAATAATTAGTCATGATTTGTTTTTTTTTACAGAACAAACGCAAGTCTGTAGTTGAAGCAGGGCACTTGTAGGAAAAATCCTGAAAACGGTGACGTGAAAACGGTGACGTGAACACTACCTCTGTCCTTGCTGGCTCGGTCTCGGTTCGTTGTTCGCTCTTTTCCTAGCAAGGCTTTTCCACGAGCACCCCCCCGCTGCGTGAAGGCGTTCCCCGCGTGCTAACGGTGAAGGCCCGGCCGAGCGCGGAGACGGCGGCTTCCCCGCGCGGAGCGACCCGGCCGGGGAGCGCAGGAGCACCGAGCCGTGTCCGCGTCGTTGGCCCCTCGCCGTGCGCGGCCGCGTGAGCCGTCGTCATCCCGCCTGGGTGCCGGCGCGACGCCCGGGCTGTGTCGCAGCCCTGCGCTCCCGTGGAGAGGCAGCGTGCTCCTCGGCTCTTTCTGCTGTCGTCGTGCTGTGCGACGTCGCGGTGCTGACGAGGCACCTGGCCGTGGAGCCTCCTGGAGCTCTGGGTACTGCTGTGTCGGTGTCGTGGATCCCGTGCCGGGGACCTGGCGTTATCGGGACGCGGGTGGCACGCCGAGGTGGCCGAGGAGGGACGGCTCTCCGGTGTCCCGTGCATCCGAAATCCCAGCAGGCAGGAGGTGAGCGGGTGTCTGCTGATAATCGCCGTTGGTTTGTAGAACGGTTCCTGCGTCCTCGTTTGCCGGCAGCCTGAGGAGCCGCTGGCGAATTCCCGGGGTCATCCGCGTGGGTGTCGGGCGGCCCCGGCTCTCGGGGGGTTCCTCCCTCGGGGCGAGCAAAAATACGGGCGCACGCCACCGAGGGAGGGCCGGCCAAGGCGAGGGCGAGGTCTCCTTTCGGGGGGCAAAGCTGGCGTGCCCTGCGCAGGGGACGTGCGGCGGCCGCGCTCACCGAGACGCCCGGGGTGCCGCGTAGCCGGGGCAGCGCGTCCCT
>Ga0065711_1035754_pt1 | contig 21876 bp, 14 predicted proteins | sample Hoacrofraction12_FD_59098 | JGI IMG/M metagenome (GOLD analysis project Ga0065711, IMG submission 59098) | Hoatzin crop microbial communities from Cojedes, Venezuela - Epithelial fraction 12 v2 (version 2) | ecosystem: Host-associated > Birds > Digestive system > Esophagus > Crop | place... | reverse complement strand
GTTCCGTCTGAACATGAGGAAGAACTTCTTCCCTCTGAGGGTGACAGAGCACTGGAACAGGCTGCCCAGGGAGGTGGTGGAGTCTCCTTCTCTGGAGATATTCAAGACCCTCCTGGACAAGGGCCTGTGCAGCCTGCTGTAGGTGGCCCTGCTTCTGCAGGGGGGTTGGACTAGATGACCCACAGAGGTCCCTTCCAACCCCAAACATTCTGTGATTCTGTGATTCTTGGCATCTTCCAGCCAATGCTGGTGTGAACATGACTGCTCGGAGCAGCTCAGTGCTCCAGGCTCATTCCCTTCTGATATGCAACATCAGCAAGACCAAAAGTCCCAAATCTGTCCTGCAGAATCATGGAGGTGGCTTAAAAAACTCGAGGTATGGTACACTGGGTGTGATTCAAAACCACATTTAAGTTCTTTTTAATTTGATGTTTTGGTTTCTGTGCAGTTAGGAGCTGTGCTTTATGTTTTATACATCTCTGCCAGCTGGAAATTTCTTTTTCATTTAAACAGAAGTGAAGCTTATGCATCAAGGAACTGGGGTTTTAAGAAAACAGTAAATATGAAAATCACAAGACTTAGCAACACTGTCTTTATTAACAGCCATTTTCTTGGGTAGCCAAAAGTCAGGTTATGAGAGCTGTGTAACAAAGGCATCATGCTACTGACAAAAACACACACATCTTTCATAATTGCTTTTTGTGTGCCAGTTGGGAGGATGCTCCTGTAAGATACTTACCTGGATTGCACAGCAGCTCAGGATTTGATTCCCAGCTCTGCTGCAGACTTTTTCTTTGAGCTCATGAAACTGATGTTCAAACTGTCTCTGCTTCAGCTTCCTCATTTGAAAACTAAGGAAACTGGTGATTTCTCCAGATGGCTGAGATTCTAAAACTGTGGCTTATTTTATGCAAGTTTCCAAAGAACTTAGAAAATGCCACATAGACAGAATTATGAATTACAAAGCATTATTCCTCGTATGACTTTGTCTTGAACCAAACTCTCCTCTTTGACTCACTGTCCTTAATTGACACTGACATGTTCCTTCCCTCATGCCTTTAATTGCTTCAACATTTCGTCACTACAAGACTTATGAAAATTAATTAAAATGTAAATTAAATGATAGCTTGCGGAAAGATTGCAATTACCATGATTTCATCTTTCACTGTTACATCCCATGGTACCAACAGGTCTGTGCAACAGGTGTGCCGATTAATAGCAGAAGATAGATATGTCTGCAGTCACTTACCTCTCTGTGCTTCAGGTTATTCAGAAAATGTTGTCTTGCACAATTATTGTACAAGGACCTATCCCAAGTCTCCAGCTCCATCAGACTGAGAGGTGAGAGAATGAAATCTTCATTCAGCAAGAAAAGAAAGAGAAACATGCCCAAAACAATGGACAAACCTTTAAGAAACCTTACAAATGATTTTCCACACGGTAAACAGATGGCTCCCGAGACAGCTAAATGAAGCAGCTTATTTTAAGTTTTATTTTGTCACCTTACCTTCACCTCAGTCTAGATGAGAATGGATCAGCCTTTCCATTATATCTGTGTATTTAGAGCAGTCGAGTTCAACATGTCTTCAGGCTGAAATTACAAAGTATCAAAAAGAATGTCAGTAATTAACTTGATTACACCAAATCTGAAAACAGAGTTGGAGGAGTCATGTTTTTTCTTGCTTACTAGAACCGGAAAATAAAACCCTTCTAACAGGGACATGAACAAAAATCAGCAGGGCATTTCCAATGACTCTGAAGTAAGTGCAGTCAATCGACACTCATCATAAAACCCATCAGTCTTTTTGAAAAAGGGTGGTGGAAACTCAAGTTGTTTAGTGTCAGAAAATCCCAGAGCTTGTCATCTTCACCATCTGACATGTCAGAGGAAGAGCCACAGATCTGGCAGTATGCCTTCAGCAGGGCAATAGCCACAGCAAAGGGGAGCTTTGTCACACAGAGCTGGCCGGAGACAGTGCGTAGAGGTTTCTGGAGGCACTCACAGAATGGGTGAGCCTGGAAGGGACCTCTGGAGACTGCCTGTCCAACCTGCTGTGCAGGGCAGGTTCACCGAAAGCGGGCTGCTTGGGGCCATGCCCAGTCAGGTTTTGAATATCTCCAAAGATGGAGAGACCTCAACCTTCCTGAGTAACCTTTTTTGGTGTTCAGTCACAGTCAAGGCTGACCTTAGGAGAGAGCAGGAAGAAACAGATGCCTTGTGAGCAAGATGTCTTTTGATAGAAATGTATGAATAGAGAGTTAAAATTTCCTGTTTGTGGGATGTGGAGAAACGGAGGTTCTGACTGCAGCACAGGCACTGAAGGAAACTCAGTATCCTGGAGATGCAGCAGTGAAACTCCAGGAGATGAAGGTATAGCTTCTGGTCATGCTGTGAAAGACTGTAGAGAAATAGCGAGGCAGAATGTGCATCAGAGTGAAAACTGGTTGAGTCATATTATTTTAGGGAATGATGGTCTACTGGGACTGTGTTGTGCCCCTGCTGCAGACTCCTCTGGTCATGGACAAATATTGCTGTAATAATACCAGGCAGAGACATGCTGAAAGACTCTGATCAGTATGGGAGTCTTCGCTGCCCCAGCACAGCCTGGACAGTAAGTGCAACTGGTGATGATATTCCTGACTGTCATGCCTCAGAAACCAAAAATTAGGCTGAGTTAAACCTTGCACTGCAAACAATGATACAGAGGTCGTTCAGTTACATAAACAAAAAAAGAATAAAGACACAGCAGTTCTGTTATGTGGTGAGAGCGTGGTACATCAAAGGTAATGGAGGTATCTCCCCAAAACCAAGCAAATGCTTTGCTTGAGTAAGAATGTTGATGCTGAACGTAACAGAGAAAGTGGGTAGATAATGGGAAAAAAGACAATGAAATGGAAATCATACCTCAAGTAAAAGCATAAATCTAAGATGTTTTTGTGATAGAGTCAGCAAAAGGAGTGGGAGGAATGGACAGACAATACGAACAAATAATCTCCGCTGTAGCCTTCTGGCACGTGAAATTGTTGTCTTAATAGCAAGGCTCCTCAGGGAAGTCAGGGCAATCACACCTGACTAGGCAAGAGCAAATGTAGCACATACATGCCAGCATGGTGGGGAAAAAGGTACGAAAGGCTTTAGAACACCTGCTGAAGAGAGGAACAATTAAATACATGGATAAAATGGGATAAAAATGGAATAGAACTATTTTACCTAACATTGTGACAGACTAATCATAAGTTTTCCATTTGTGTAAGGCTTTCTAGCTATACATTTCATCAGGCTGGACAGCAGCAAAATGTTCTTACAGAATCACACAGAAAATACAGAAAATGTTTAGGGCAGCCAGAAATCAGCAGAGGAAAAGAAAGGCCATTTTTCCTGAAAGGCAGTCCCTTCCAAACTGTGGCAATCCATCACAGAAACAATCACCACTTCTAAAACTGCCTGAAAACAGACCTGTCTGTATTTCCTACACTACTGTAGTACAACAGCAGTATTGTAGTGTCCTAGATCCCACTGCCCAGATTTGCAGGAGAATGTGAAGAGGAAGGTGTCTTTTTGTGGGAGTTTATCTGAGCAGTTCACAAATGAGAGGGCAAGACGGGATAAAGCGTGGATATGCTCGGTCACAGTTTTTAGAGAAGGCTACCGAGGTCAGCATCAGTGATGTACTCCTTGAAACAGAAAGGGAACCAGCATTCCTCCCTTGAGGGCTATGAAGCACCTTGCAAGCGAAGCCAGGCAGGTCAGACATGGTGGCACAGAGAAGAGGGAGGCATGGGAAGGATGCCAAGGGAGTGGCATGCTCAAAGCAATAGTGAGGATGGTGATCTCTGCAGCAGCACCACAAATGGATCAGGACAGGGCCACAGATCATTTGTCCAGATCAAGCAGAAGGGGGCTTGCAGGGAGCAAAATTACATGTGTCTGGGCAGGAGCTCCGGTCCTAGCATGGCTAGATGCAGCCTTTTTTAGAGCTGTAACATGAAAAGGAATCCAGAGGGTTTAGGCATAACCTGGATGCTGGGGTCAAGAGAGATCAGCAGCAAAGTTGATGTCCTCTTGGCCATGGCCTCAGTGGAGGCAGGATGTTAGACAGATTGCTAAAGCAACTTAACCAAGTACTTGGTTAATCTCAGGAGGACAAACAAATCAAACCAAGGTAGGCACACCTTTCAGCTAGGCACTCATCTCAACTGGCGAGAAACTGAAGTGACCTGTCTAGAGCCAATGGCTGGACTGTGATTAACACCACTGTAATAACAGTAAGGTTTGGCCAAGTAGGATTTGTTATTATCATCTTTTTTCTGTCTCTGTATAGAACATTTTTTCTGTGAATAGTGAAAGCTTTGGCGCAATAAGATTTCCCTGATTTCCTTACTTGGTACTGGGGAAGAGGCTGAGGATGAATTACAAATAGGCTCATAAAATGCAGCAGCCTGTCGACAACAAGTAGCTTGCTCAAACACCATAAAACCTGGTGTGCCTTCCCTGCTGTGCAGAGCCATCTGAGCAGTGCCAGGGCACTCTGGAGCCATTTACTTGGGTGCTATCAGTGCATGGAAGAGCTCCATGTAGGAGTGGTGAAGAGTTTGGCAGGACCTTCCACCTACGGCGAGGAGTTAATGTGTGAAGAGCCACCATTAGGTGAAATAGTCCTTGCGAAAGAAGACTTCTAGAGAAGAGCAATGAGGCTGGTGAAGGGTCTAGAGAACAAGTCTTATGAGGAGCAGCTGAGGGAACTGGGGCTGTTTAGTCTGGAGGAGGCTGAGTGGAGACCTTACTGCTCTTACAACTACCTGAAAGGAGGTTGTAGTGAGGTGGGTGTTGGTCTCTTCTCCCAAGCAACTAGCGATAGGACGAGAGAAAGTGGCCTCAAGTTGCTTCAGAGAAGGTTTAGATTAGATATTAGGAAAAATTTCTTTACTGAAAGAGTGATCAGACCTTGGAACAGGCTGCCCAGGGAAGTGGTGGAGTCACCATCCCCCGGAGGTGTTCAAAAAATGTGTAGATGTGGCACTTCAGGATGTGACATGGTGGTGCTGGACTGATGGTTGGACTCAATGACCTCAGAGGTCTTTTCCAACCCATGATCCTATGACACGATTCTTTTTTTAAGAGCATTGACAGTCCTTGATCCAAACTGGTGCAGATTTCAGGGAATTTTGGGATGTAGGTTCTCAGTTCACATCCATTTTATATTTTTAACCAGAAAATGTTTGTAGTTAAGATATCCTCTAAACGGCAGGCAAGGAAGGAAGAGGAAGATAAATAACCCACAAATAGCCTCTGTCCGAGCCTGAGAAGGTGTAGAGAGCATGGGCACATGGAGAAATCCTCCTCAGAGACACTGATTTGTGAATCCTCAGAAACTGCCCTAGAAAGGGACCCTCCACAGTGCAGCCCATCCCAGCATGCCGCACTGGTGCAAACTGAGACTTGGCAAAGTCTAACTTCTGTTTCGAGGTGGCAAGAGGAGCCCTGAAATCCTGCCCCTGCTCCAACCCCACTTGCAGCTCCCTGCGGGGTGCAGATGCAACCTCCAGCGCAGGGTAGGCGGGCAGCTCCGGCCACGTTACCAGCAGGTCTCCCAGAATAAACCCTCAGGGTCTGCGCGTGGGAAATCAGCATTTGTTCCATGGTGCTATCTGTGTATGCTGCAATTTGTCCAGTTCCTGCAGTCAAACAAGCCTGTTTTTGAAGGGCTGCTGAAAACATGGCCCTTAATTACCGCTTTTGGCAGGGAGCGGGACTATCTGGTGGATGAGATTAGCAGCCTTGTTGCTCTCGGGGAAGACGACATGTTGGCCGTCTGGACCTCAGTCAGCGGTCCTGCTCTGTGTCATGTCTTGTGTGCTCTCCAAAAGTAATAGTGCTGTTTTTTAAATTTATAGAAGAGTTTGTCCCTTATACTTTTGTAATCAGGTCTTTCTTGGCTCTTTGCATGAAACATTAAAAGAAAAAAAGGCTTAAGATTGGCTTTTATGTTGTGGTAAGGTCACTGAAAACCCTTAGTGCTGCTATGGTATGAAAATGATGCATTTAGTCCTACAGAGATGGGAGAGAAAGGCAGAGTATGCCCAAGACCTGCCTCTCCATCACAGGCACCCCCATGGGAAGCAGAACCAGACCCACAGCCCATCACTTCCCGTCACCCATCAGAGGAATCTGGTTAGGGCAAAGAAAGGGGGAGGGAGGGGAGAATATCAACCCTTTTCAAATTGTGAATGTGTTTATGCATTGCCATGTCAGAGCAGAACACCTCCCTTTCCCCACCTTGTAATGTATATTTTCTGAAAATGTTGGGACCTTTTCACTGTTTTCCCTTCTTCCCTGTTTCTTCCTCTTGGCCACTAAGTGACACTAATATTATTTTTCTTAACTAGCACTCTCCTACCTATGTCCCTGCACAAGAATGGCTCCACACATGTCCTAGAAAAACAGGGAGTTGGTTTTTTGTTTCTTTTTTTTTTTCCTCCTATTCTCTGAATTCTCCAAACTGAAGTTTTGAAATGTTAAACGGTGGAAAAAGGAAGATTTGGAAAGAAACCTAAATACTGTACTTTCCCTGGCAAGCAGATGGGGGAAAAGCTGAGAGAGGGTGATGAGAATAGGGAATGGAAAGGAAAAAAACTGACTGAAAGGGAAAAATAAAGAATTTTCTGATTTTGAAAATTGACAAGTGGAGACCAAAATCAATATTTACAAATTTCCTGAAATTTCTTATGTGATTTCTCACCAGCACTGGTGTGCTCGCATCTTCCCTGTCCGAGTCAGTGGTGCCAGTGGCCGGGAGAACCCCAGCTGTAATTAAGGGGTACAACAGTACTCAATGACTGTTCTCAACTGTACTCAGTGATCAGTTACTCACTGTGAGACTGGAGGTATGTACTGTCCAGAAGAAGTCTTTGCAATGTCCTGCATCTTTCAGTATCTTCATCAGTAACTTTAGTAATGAGATAGAAAGGATGCTTATTATATTCACAAATGGCTGCAGCATGGGGCAGGTTGCTCCATGCTGGATCAAACTGAATATAAAGTAGCCTCACAAAATCAGAGAAGTATTCTAAAAAAAAAGTAGAATGAAATTCAATAAGGACAAATTCGAAGTCCCAACTGTAGGAAGGAACAGGCCTTCATATTTATGGGAGATAAGAAGCTAGTTTAGTATCAGCTGGGTAGGAAAGGATCTGAAGGTTTTAGTGGGTCACAACTTGACTGTGAATCAACTTCGCTGTTGCAAAAAAGTCAAACACTGTACAGTGACATACAATCAGGATCGCTGCTGATAAGACACAAGAAGTAATTCTAGTCTGTCCAACGCTGGTAAGATTTTAGCTTGAGTTACTGTGTTCAATTCGGAGGCAATTTAAGGAGGTTGTGAGCTTACTGGAGTGAGTTCAGAGGAGATGACAGCTGGGTGAGCAAAGGCCCAAAAACACAACTTGAGCGGGAAGGACAGAAGAAGAGGGTCTCTTCTGCCTGGAGAAGGGAGAATGAATTCGAAGGACATAAAGAAAAGAAGAAATATGTTTTTCTCCATTTCTGCTGTGATTAGGACAAAAATAATGTGTCTAAGTTACAGCAAAGGAGATTCAGACAAAACCCAGCAGAGCTTTGGGTGGGTGGGAGCAGCGAAGCACTGGAACTGCTGAGCCGAGGCACGTGGGTCTCTGTCTATGGATATTTAAGAAGAGATTGGACAAGTGCCTTGAGAAATGGCATAGGTATGTCACCCAGCATAACAGCCTGTCAGTGCCCTTCCACCCAGTTTCCCGTGATTTTTATGATGGGCGTCATAACAGTTCAGCTACTGATGATTTTTAAAAATAGCTCCCAAAAGACTTAGAGTTTCCCAAAGATGCCCAAATCTTCTCTCCTTCTGCAAGCTTTTCCCACTGCCTCCTATTTCCACTGGCTTCAGTGAAACGAGGGCTTGCCGGCTGCGGCTCTTGGACCACATCAATGACTGCTCACAGTCAAACATTTAATTTACCTCCCAGCCACACTAGGAGGCTCTGGAGTGAACAGCTATTTTTAAAGCCACCATCCTGCCACATTGGAACATTTGCTCGGCAGTAGAGAGTGTGCTCGAAGAAATAATGACTGCCTTTTTATCCAAAGACTATTATAGCTAATGTTTAAAGTTCACTAGAAACCATGTTTCTGTATATTTGTATGGAAGGCATATTTAAGGCAAAACTCCCTCAAACCGCACTCAATAAGCAAAGAGCACACAGCAATACTCCACTCTTGACATTTTAAAAAGCCCTCTGATGTTCTTTTCTTCCTTTAACAATGGGGCCAATTTTCCCTTTCCTGGCTGCCAGCCTGCCCTCACTTTTTCTTTTAGCACCTCTTGAAATTACCTTGACCTCACCTTTAAGCACACTCTTCTCCAGGACACTGAGCTCAGATGGGGTGGGAGGTGTTGCTGATGGAGAACTGAAAGATCAGGCATTAGCATAACGGTGAGAATATTATCAGCACTCACCCTTTTCTCTAATGAGGACCCAGCAACCCCTTGGGGCTACCATTAATACTGATCATGGGCCTCACCTCTGCCCTGTCGCTTCCCAGGGCTGCAAATCTCTGATGCTTTCTGGCCATCGTTCTCCACAAAGGACTGACTGATGGCTGTATGGACACCTGTGTTTGGGAGGAGAAAGTGAAAGGACCAGGTTCAATCTAAGCCTCTTCCCAGCCATCTTCTTCATGACACAGCTTGGTCTCTCACTGTTTTACTCCTGACCTGACAGACACAGATGCTGACTGCTGCTGCCACACACTCATCCGTACCAGCCCAGAGGTAGCCACCTCTCACAGCTGGAAAACAAGCAGTCTTCTCACTTTGAGGTTTAGACACCACCAGGAAAAATAAATATGAGCCTCTCCCTGATAAAAATAGCAAAGTCTTTTACCAAGAGGAGCCCAAAACTGTGACTGTGTCTGTGCTGGAGGAGTTGTATTCCCAGTTCACAGGCATGGGGCCAGCACAGATATCCAGCTGTGGCTGTCTCACTTCAGGCCAGGTTTGTCACTGCCTAGGGAGAGACCAGGAACAAACAGCCATGCTCTACCTGTAACTGCTGCAGTAAAGCATTGCAATGAGCCCATCTGCTCATCAGCAAGCCCTGCCACATCTAAAAAACCCAAATTTGGCTTCTAAAAAAAATGGCATAGCCCTGTAGCTGGTGAAAGACTTCTTCTCCATCCCTATGAATGAAACTCTCTATTTCTGCCTCTGACACCAAGTACCACTAATCCAACCCCATCAGCACAGCTCCATCCTGCTCCAGCAAAGGCTTCCCTCTGGGGCAACCATCTGCACCAGCTCCATAGCTCCTGGCCTGACTTTTGGGCCATGCCCGTACTTGAAAGGCAAATCGGGTTCAAGCAGTCTGCTAATTATAAAGTGCAGTCCTATTAAATATCTCAACTTATCTAAAGTATGTAATGCTAAAACAGAAAAGGGCATTCAACCTAGAATAACATGGAACATGCATAAGAACCAATAGCTACTATGGGAAAAAACTAGCCCTGATTTACTCCAAACAGAGAAGCCTCAAGCATGCCAGCAAGCTCAGAAAATGCACATTTGTGAGATGTTGGCCAGAAATGAGATCCAACCAATATCCATTAGACTGAAGAAATTTTGTAGGCCTGGAGGAGAAAGGCTCTGCGCTCTTAGCAAGCAGTTAATGCACTTTTGAGGGCACTCTCCTGAAGTTAATTAGCAACTCCTACCTTCCCAAGGCTCAGATAAATGGATTATCCAATGTTTTGAACACTTTGGCCCTTCTGGAGAATAACCTAGGGGCACTGTCTACCGATAAGTCCTACAGCTTGTTCACGATGGGGTGCTCCCTCACCACCAAATACAGTAAAGCATTAATTGAACATGCTAATGAAGCCCTACATGCACCTTTTGCCATCGGTGACTGGCTCTCCACGGTGAGCCCTATGCATTGCTCCAAGGCCTGGCAGCCCTCCCTCCCGCTCACTGCAGCACAGGTCATGGCTCCAAGCCACCAGTCTGCCCTTGCGTTGTGCAAATTTTTCACATGTCGCAACTGATTCTCACACGGTAGCAGATTGAGCAGCCCCGCGGGGAAGGTGCTCATCCTCACACAGCACTCACTCCTCACTTCGGCACACCAAGGCAATGAGCCAGGCTCCCCTTGCTCCAGTGCAAATCCCCACTACTTTGGCAGCAAGCTTGTTCACATCAGCATCCCAGGTTCTTGAAACCCAATGGCTTGTGTGTGAAGCTGTGATCCTTCCATGATGTTGTAGATCCCTGTGTCCTCATTACTGCTTTCTCACCCAGCACAACCAACTTTTTTTGGGTCTTTTTTGCAAGCTAGATCAGCTAGGTTGCAGTCTCTATCCTATCTGCCTCCCAGACTTGAATAAACACTCAGGATCCTGGCAAAGGGCAATATGCCACCGCTCCAAGGACAAAACAACTAATACTCCTCCAAGAACCAGCACCCTCTTTCATGGCAAGCTTTACCACAGAGGCAATGTGCATGAGATCTGACAGTGAGCTATAGCCAGACCTCTCCTGTCCCACCCACACATGCGGCTCCCTCTGTTTCTGGGGGACCCTTTTCCAGTAGGAGCCAAGCCAGATGCAGAGGGTCCGTATTTTTGCTCCCAGGAGTGAAATGCTGGCAGTTTGCACAGCTGCTGACAGTGCAGTCTGAGCTGGGCCACAAAACTACTTCACGCCTAGCTTTATAGAAAAAGATGGGTAGAAGTCACAAGGAAGGACAGACCTAGAAACCTAGACAAGATTTTCACAGCTGCACAGTCATTATACAAGGCACTTGGTTCTCATAAGGTGCTCAAGATGCAAACATAAACACAATTTTCCCTGTACAGAGTCAGTAGTCTCGCAAACACGGAGCAGGCAGAAGACCTGGAGAGACCCAGCAGATTCACACACAACATGTGATGTGGGGTAATATTACGCTGTGGGTGACAGCAGAGACATGGGGAGATGAGCAATGAGGCTTCTGTGGCTTGACGAATTGTCTCTCTTTACAGCAGACAGAGGCAACACCCCACACCAGACAGCTCAGATTAGGGCTGTGCAAATAGCTGAGTTTTTTTGGCTTTCATCCCAAATCAAAATATTTTAAGAAATCAGAATCAGAGCAACCTGAAATATTTTTTGTTATTCTTTTGGGCTACGTAGACTGGTTTGAGCCACCCATCCCTCTTCTTTCCAGTGATACTGAAGAAATATTTGCCTATGGACACATTTATTTTGGGACATTTGAAGAAAAAGAAAAAAAGAAAAAGAGGGCTATCTTCTCCCCTGCTGCAAATAACTGCAGGACTCTTCTCTGCCTAAGCTCTTCATAGCAAGTGGCTGGTGTCTTGGGGCTCTTGGCCACATCAAGATTTTACCACTGTTGACACCAGGGTCAGGAATGCTAGAGCCAGGGCTAAACTCACAGGCATGTAGAACGTAGCAGTAACCTTGTATGGAGTGCACAGAAATGGAGAAATCAAGACTGACCCCACGTTTAACAGAGGCCCAGGTCTTACTTATCTAAAGACTGATTGGATTTGTACTGCCTTGACCCAGGAGTCGTTGCAGGATGATTGTATAGGAGCACTGGTGTGAGGAGGTCAGCACTGGGGCTGAGCAGGAGAGCTAACTGGTACTGGGCAGGAAACCAAAATTCTGCTTTATAACAAATGAACTACTTAAAAATATCAAGAGCAGACTATATTTCAGACAAAAACTTGAGTCAGATTTTTCAAGAAAATGTTTTAAGGCATTCATTTTGATATAATTCGAGAACAAAGCTTTCCTGAAACATTCTCTATCCTTAGCAATTCCATGCCTGTAGTGTCAGTTAGATTAACAAAATGTAATTACAAAAAGTATTCCTGAAAAAAAACCCACCTTTTTTTTTGGTGGAAAATCATCTATTCATATTTATTCAGCTTGGTGTATTGCTGAATTATTTGCTGTTCTGTATGATGAATCTACAATTGGGAATCCATGACAGATACATGCATATGACCTAGTCAACAGGAAAATATTGTTAGGCAGAGGGAAAAAGAGGTACAAATTTTATTTGTATTATCATGAGTTGTAGTTATATTTATGGAGTAATAGCATGCTGACAGCCTCCTCTATTTTGCATTATTAAAACAACACTCAGTCTTTCAGAAACTGGCATTCACTAAAATGTTTTAAGCTACTCCTTTAAAATGTAATTGAGTTTTCACTTCCTCTGAAGGTCTGCAAGTATCTTCAGCCTGGGAAAACCAAGCTGCATCAAGCAAGCACTGAAGCAAACTGCACCCACTGCAGCTACATGCAAAAAACCAGACTGAAAAATAGGAAAATCCTTCTTTTCTGAAATGACTCCTCAGTTCTAGTCATGCTGAAGGCTGAAACAAGAAAAATAAACATTGACCTCTTTCATAAACCTCTTTGAGGTCTCTCAAAGAGGAAAAATGCTCTATAAAAGCTATTTACATTGTTTTGAGAGAAGTGTGATTTCTAGCTTGTCAGCAGGCCCTTGTGCTCGTAGACAGGGCTTGTTTCAGTTGGAGCTTTGCAGCCCTGTCACTAAAGAGTTGAAAAGGGACAGTTTCTTCCCTTCTCACCATTCAAGTAATGGCAATGGAGGCTTAAGACTAGTGAAACAGAAGGTTTTTGCTTCCAAGAAACATCATATTCTGGAGTGGGAGAATGGTGTGGGGAGCACCAACAACTTTACGCCTTCCTCAGCATTTATGGTTCCTTTGCGTTGGTCCCATTTATGGACCCCTTGGGGCCCTTTTAAATTTCACATCCATCACATCCTCTTCTCTCAGATGTTGCTGTTACCCTTGGACATCTTGAATGGTCCATGCATCTTCTCCCTGGGCACCAAAACTCCTTCCTGGCCCTGACCTGCCTCACCTGGGACCCACACCTTGCCTGGACCTGGGTCATCGCTTGCTGTGTCTTTGATGGACCCCACAACCAGCACCTGCTTTGCTCGTGCCTTCGGTCCCCAGGGATGGGGTGGCTCACTGACACAAGGAGTGCGTTATGAACGCCTTTATATCAGTTTACCATACACAGCACCAGCACAGTCTGAATTACAGATAATTTCAAATTCCAGAGGAAAGAAAAATATTTAGCAAAATTATGTAACCAATGTTCAAAAATAGCCTATTGCCATCTGGTTGTGCTATTTTGAAGACCAAAAAACCCTCAAGTCTTTTTAAAGCTAACTATACTGTTTGCAAACTCAGCCAAACTTTTTACAAAATCTCAAATTTCACATGCTTGTTTTACCTCCAGAGTTTTTTGAACCAGCTTTGCCTGCACACAAGCCATACCCAGTCATGCAGCTCCGTTTCACATCTGCCATGCATATTTTAAAAGCCCTGTCACATTCCTGTAAAAGCAGGCGCACAAGGTCAGTAGACAAGCAAAATCACAATCCAAAAATAAATAAGATAATATGAAATAAAACAAAACAAAATAAACTCCCTTCATACACTATAGATTAATTCCCAACCCACTGTCCTGCCTTCCTTTGGGGCTGCACTGGGTAAGGGCAGGGGCATTAGGGGACAGCTATTTTAACAGCCCGAGTTGCAATGGAAACATCATCCCCTAGCTGTTACATTTGCTAAAGCAACTGGGAACTGCAGAGAGCCTGAAACAGTGCGCAGACGTGATCTGGCCAATTAAACAGAAGTTAACTTCACGCTGTTTGCACCAGCTGAAATATCAGCATGGAAGGGAGAATCACCCCTGAAACCACAGGGACAGCACCAAGCACCCGACAGTGTAACGAGGTTATCCAGTCTAGAACATCAGCACTTCTTAGGTCTAGTATTCAAATATCCCTACTACTAACCTTGCCAACAAATCCCAAGAAATCACATTCCTACAGCTGCAATCAAATCTCAAGAGTTCTGCATCAGTGACAGCGACTTGTATAAAAACATTTAGTGTTCAGTATTAGTTATGTGTCATTCTCCAGTATATAAAAAAAGATGAAGCAATGCTTTCAAACGGATCATCACGTAACCTTGCCTGAACCTGACCCCTGCAGCAGGGATGAGAGGCAGCACCTACCTGCTCTGCTCTCGGACTTGCCACCACAGCGCTGAGCTAATGACTTCTACAGCTGACGTACCAGCAAAAGACTGGTTCCCTTCAGCGGTTTTATGCGTACTGCCTTGCAGCCTCATTACATAAGGTTAATTATTTCTGACTTGCTTCCTCTGTACAGGTTGGCATTATGTGCCTATTGCCCACCCCGATGCTTTGCAGTCCTGACCCCTTTTCACACTTGTCTTCCAAGACAGGGACACGGGGCAGTCTCCCAGTGCAGACCTTCATCAACTCTGGAGACATCATCTACCTCCATTGATGCTCACAGGTGCCCAGATCTGCAGGGAAGCCTGGCCTGAAGCAAAGCCTGAGACCACCCCATTTACCCCCAGGAGCCTGGTTGAGGTGCTCTTGCAGGAAACATGGTCATGGAGCTGCACGCACAGTTGTAAGTAAATGCTGAAAGCAAGTTACTTAATAGCATTATTATAGTCTTACTCTCTTGGAATGAGCTATTATTTAATAGTCAGGACTTCACAGGGTTGTTTCTTCAGTGGAAAAAATGAGAACCCAATTAAGATGCGCCCCAGCTGCAATTCTGTTTATTTACAGTGAGTGAGTACAAAGCCTATTTTTGTCAAGTGTGGAAGAACAAAAAAAGGCAACAACAACAAAAGCAGCAGTTTGCTGGCTCCCATTTGCTAAAGGTGCTGTTTTCCATGGCCAGTTATAACTGTCTAACTGAAGGCTGCTGCCGCCCTGCCTTCTGCCATCCTCAGCCCCTGGCTATGAGGGACTGCCCCGCTAGTCTAAGAGATGTAGGATCCCATCAGACTGCCAAGGGGTTGGTGCAGGAGGCGGAAAGGATGCCAGGATGCCACAGGAGTATCAGCTTCAGCTTTGCGGAGCTGCACACCATCAGCAGATCTGGCTTTCCAACAAGCTCTATCCCTCCTGGACAGCAGAAGTATTTCTTCTGCTTTCTTGCTCAACCACACAAGGCTATGACCAATTATTCCCTCTGACCTAGTGATTACAACCCCAGAGAAAAGCCCTGCCACTCGCTGCTTCCCTGGACAAAGCTCCCACTGGCCTGGGCTCGACTTGCAAGGCTATGCTTGCTGGCCATCTTGGCCATCAAGTGACAACACCTGGCCATGCCAGGCTCTGAAGGAAAGGGGGTGATCAACACATCCACCACTACTACCAGCCCGTGGACAAAGATCAAAGATCCACTTGACCGCAGCCATTATAAGTCCTGCAGTGCGGTGGTTCTTCAGCCTCATTTTCCATGTCTCCTCAGCAGCCTAGCACCCTGCTTGCTATGCCACCTCACCACTGCTCGGGGAGCTGGAGCTGGCTACCCGCAGCAGCATGCCAATCTGTTTTCTCCTTGGGCTATCACAGTTAATTGGGAAACCCTATTAAGTAGAAGCACTTCAAATTAATCTTCTGAAGAGCCATTAGTTAGCCGCTGTCAACACTGAATTTCATCTGAGTCTTATTTGGTCCCTTGCTAACCTAGGCACAGAGCTTTGCCAGCTCCATCCTCGCCCTCCCTTGGACATCACTTGTCAAGGTGATAAACAAGAGCCCATGCGATAGCCCCCTGTCACCCCAAGCACCAGCCCCCTGTTTGCTGTGCCTTGCCGCACCCTTATCCCAGCCGTCCTGGGGCAGGACTGCTTGCCTACCTCATCAGTCTCTGGGACAGAGGCTTTTTTAGTCAGAGCAGGTCAGAAAAACATTATTCAGTGAATTATGAGTTTGATATACTGTGCTGCTCCAAACAAAAGCAGGCCGAGTTCAAGGCAACAGCTCCAGCTGAACAAAAGTACTTTTAAAAAAACCCAAAGCTTCACATCAGCATTTCTGACAAAAAGTGTCTAACAGCATTTTTAGTTTGAAATTGACTTTTTTTTCCCTTGAAAAGAGAAAGTCAACAGGTCAAGAACCACATGGTCAGTCAGAAGTTTCCCTCCCTCCATCTGTCTCTGTCTTGCGCAGTCTTCACAGTACATCACCCTACAGGATGGAGAGGGGAGAATCTGAGTTACACTTTTAAAAAATGTAATTAAAAAAACCCCAAAACTGACAAAGCACTTACGTGCTCATGAAGCATCATCTTCCCAGCGAATGCTCCACTGCCAGTTGTGGCTAGTAAAGTTTGTCAAGGAGTTTTTCCTTCAGCCCAGGGCAGAATATCCCATCAAAACCAGACAGCTCTGTGACAAACCCCGATCAAGCTGATGTGCTCGTGAACCGCTATGTGCATCGCCCCCCGCTCTGTAAGGCACCACCATCCCTTCTGCTTGTCATTAGGACAGATGAGCAGCAGTTATCAGTGCAGGGCTTAATGGCAGTTCAATTTGCAGTACTCCACGGGCAGCGTGCTCATCTGTCACCTTTCCACCAAGCAGCCCGCTCCCAGTGAAGGTGCACGCGCAGTGTGATGGCATCTTCCCTTAACTGCCCTAGGTTGGGCGCTAGCGGGGTGCCCCAGCCAGAGTTGTGCCGGCCTGCATCCCCTCAGGGCTGAGCAAGGTGGAACCCTCTCTCTCAACCAGCAGCTCTGCTCCTACCTTTGAGGCTTTAGTTTGGTGCCTAATAACAGGCAGGACGATCCCAGGCCAGACACGAGACTCAGCCTCCTGTCTTTCCCCTGCTCTGCCCTTCCCTGGCAGATGGGACAGATTGGGAAACCCAGGCACACAAGGGATGGACACAGCATCCAAACAGCAGCTGTGCCAGCGCAGACACAGAGGGAACAGTCTCACCAGTCCCACCTGCTCTCTGCTTTACACACCGGAGCATTGTGTTAGCTCTCAGTCATCAGCACAGCATGCACCCACACCTTCTCATCTGTCCACCATGACCTACCCCTCTGTCTCTCCAGCAACTTTCACAAGCGCTGGCCTCCCTGAAACTCCCTCCCACGCAGTAAACCTGGCCCCAGTCTGTGATTCTGGACAAAGATTCCTATATTTGGCTGTGCTGACATAAGCAAACTACTTTCTTTAACCTAATTTACCAAGAAGTTCCACTCAGCATCAAGGTTGCCTTCATGAGTTACCACTCTCTCAGCATTTACACCTGCAAACTGTCAAGGTTTACTTTGCAAGCTACAAAGTTAAACAGGACCAGGTGAAGCTCCAGTTCTGCAGGACTGCCCTCTTAATGTAGTTACCAGCATGATTTCCAGAGAATAGTCAACTCAGAAGGGCAGGAACCACCACCTACTGTGTAACAACCAACCTGCAAACAGGAGCTTCAGAGAAAGCATCTCTGTGGAGAAAATCTCCAGAGAGACTTCATGGTGCGGAAGAAGCATCCTACCACTGGCATAAGATCTCATTGACTAGAGAATTGTTTGCCCATGCTTCCTAAACTAACAAAATTTCTGCAAGGATCTGCGTGTTCAGCCTGCAAGCCCTACTGAGTTGTCTGAGAACATCCAAGTTGTCTGGGACAGGTCTGGGAGACGTGGGATGTTTGGCAAGTTGTACTATTGCTCGTGGAAAAGTTGCAGAAGTAGTCAGGCTTGAAGCAGGTTTCGCATAGTAGGGCCATGGGATTCCAAGGGGTATTTGAGGAGAAAGGGGAAGAGCAGGAGATCCTGACATTTTATTTTCTAGCAGTAGAAGCACTGTCAATTGGACAAAAACTCAGAGATGCACCAGGACTCTGCATTCCCTTGCTTACCACATGCTGATGCTTTCATTTTACTTTGCAGCACCTGTTGTGGGTCTTTCATGGTAGTTTGATGGATTCACATCACTTTGTTAAGAGTTAACTGGAAGCACTGGTATTTCTTGACCATCAGTCAAACTAGGGTTGCAGTGGCCCTGTGAGGGACAGCAAGACAAGGATATTGGAAAGCCAATCCATAGATGTGCATCACAGATTTCTCATGCAACAAAGCATCCTATAACATCCTTCAGGATGTCTAGAGACTGAAAATGAGGAAGAGGCAAGCCCACCTCCCGAGCAAACGAGCTTTGGGTTGTCCAAGACTGTCCCTGCAGCTTCAGCTGAGCAGGGACCCATTGTGCAGTGTGAGTGAGACACCAGAGCTGCTGCTCACCTGTGGCTGGTAAAGATTGGAAAGGGGTAACAGCCTTCCTGGAAGCTGTGGTCTTGTAGGTAAAGGAATTTGTGGAAAAAAGAGCTTTTGGAGGTCTTCTCTGCTATCTTGGAACTGCCATTGCCTACATGTCAGTGGAAACAGGATTTAACTTCTCACACATGGTATGAAGAATGACTGCTGTTAGTGGTTAGGAGACTGCAGTGAAGTTTCCCAACTGATCGGCAGGTTTTAAGGAAAAGAGTTTTTAGACAGAAAAGAGAAGGAAAACAGGCTCTTAAAAAAGTAGTATTTCAGTTTCCTGCTGTTGGCTCTGGCCTGGCATGTGCAGGCAGCTGCCTTGCAGACTGCTCGGTGGCTCTGGCACAGGCATCGCCCCACACCAGCCAGGGTGTGATTGCACAGGACTCGGTCAATTGTCCCGATGGAGACCCTGCCCCCAGGCTGGCTGGGAGCCTCGCCCACTTCCTTCACACAGACTTTGCACACAGTGGAGGGAGAAGGCCAGTTCCCAAGGCCTGGGCACAGCCCATTTCACCCCAGTACAGTCTCTCCCTGATGCTGGCAGGTGACTGTGGGGCAGATGCTCTCTGCCTGCCACCTCCTCGGCAAGCCGTTGGGAAGCCTGGCCATGGTCTGCTTTGGAGAAATGCCTCCACATCCACAAACTGCATGAGAAACAGTTGACGGTTACAGAAACAATGACTACAAGGGAGACCCAGAGTCTGGGTCTGGTGGCATTGCTGAAGATTTCCTTCCGAGCTGTCAAAGACAGGATCTCATCTGCTGCCAAACACTCGAGAGCCTGGGAAAGTCCCTGCTTTGATGCCCACCCTGAAAAACAGGGTCACATTGGAGATAGCCTTGATACTGCTCCTGCTAGAGAGCCATAGCAAGGCTGGTGGGTAGAGCATGTAGCAGAGTGCCTTGGATGCCTCTGTGAGAGTACATGTTCAGGAAATATGGGAAGGGAAACAAATTGGACTCATGCCCTGTTCTGATTCTTTGTGTATGAGAAGCTGGAAGTGTTTTGTTTTCTGCTTTTTCTTACTTTAAGAAAAAAAAAATCAAACATCAAGTTGCGTTTTGGCAGAGGTCTCCTCGGAAGATCTAGAGAAGTAGAGTGGGAGGTTTTGCAGCTTCTAGCGAAACGGGGAGAGGAGGAGGTGTTGAACTGCAAAGATTCTCTTCCAACTGTTGGTTAGGAGTGGAGTTAGATAAATGTTAGCTAAATACAGACTGCTTAAAACATTTTGTAGGAAAAGCAATTCTACTCTAAATTCATCAGCTTTTACTTGCACTGTCATAATACTATTAGTTCTCCAGTGAAGAAAAAAAACAAACAGTCTAGACAAGACCTGAATTTCTAATGTAAAAATCAAGAAACAAAACAATTTTTGTACCATTCTCACACAAAGAAGTTGACCAAGTGCCCATTTCTCCTTAGCTTTGAACATTCTTTGCTACTTCGTCCTCTTACTGTAAGAGAAAGGACCACCTGGGACTTATCCACTTCATTGCAGTGCAAGATGCCTCATGATCCTCATACTCCCAGTGCACGGGACCAGGGGGATTTCTGACCTTGACAGTGACAGGGGTCTAGGAGACACAGGCATACAGGCCAGGCAAAACTGGTTTCTCAGGTCTAGAAAGGGAGATGAGGACTGGAGCCTCTAGATGGAGGACAAGGCTGACAACTCAGCCTGTCAGATGATATTTCTGAGATGGAGGAAAGAGCATGCCAGTGGCTATTTATAAGCCTTGGACCAGTTAGTGGTCCGTTACTGACCAGTCCTAACCAAACCACCTCGGTCAGAAGTCAGGACCTCGAAGAGCAAGCCTGGAGCAATAGACTTACTGCAGACAGGTTTCCAGAAAGCACCTACAGAGACACCAGCTGGAGAATCAGCTCTAGTCATAGGCAAGAAGGAGAGAGCAGTCATCTGCTCAGCACGAGTGAGTACAGACAGCCAGGAACAGGTTGCATGAAACTGAAGAACACGAAAGTGATGAACCTCAGAGGCACCCTGGCTGGAGGAAGAGGGGACACTGCCCTGCCTTCAAGCAACACTGTGCAAGTAAAGGCCGGCAATACATACAAGACTCTTGACATGGATTATGCTGTTGAAAATCATCCAGCACTACCCCTACACAAGAAGGGTGCAGTGAAGAAGACAGCAACAAGTGCTATCACAAAGGCTTTGTTACAGCAAGGTTATAATACCAAACTTTTCACGGACAACGCGGCTCTGCAAGTAAGGATAGATAGGGATGAAATAGATAACATTGGTGGGCCACAGGGAATTGTTTCATACATTAGAAATAAAGACAGGAAATTTGCCAGCAAGTCACTGGCAACTTCTGACTTTTCTCCCCAAGAAAAGTTAAAAATGAAACATATATTTCCAGGTAAATTTTCTTCTAATTACAAAGAGCTTCTGTGAGCATATAAGGCAGCTCTGGACAGTATTGTCAGAGACTCAAATGTTTCTTCCCCAGTCCAGGAAATTTTATTTAGAAAAACAAAAACCAAAAAACCTCCTTCTAATGCATACAAGAAAACTTGTAATTCAGCCCTCAAACAACTTATCCATGTGGGATCCAGTTCTTGATAATGTATGCCAGGCAAACACTTGTGAACATCACAAGCAGAGTTTTGTGATTTCTTGAGGATAGGAAGTAAAAGGCAAAAAATATGTCAAAATACCATAAGAGAAGTCCTCATGAAAATAAACAGGCTGCTCCAATTGTACTCACTATTAATGGATAGGAGAAAAAGACTGATGAAAAATATGTTGCAGACTGATCCTGCAAAATATCAGCTGGAGAAAAAAGCTAAACATTATTGACAGGCTTGCCCAGGAGCGTGAGGTGGCAAGTGTAAGAGAGTGTGAGATCCCTTCCAGACCTCAGGGACCTACAAGTGAACCAGCTACAACCAGAGTGACTCAATCAAAACTGATGTGGAAATATTCTCTCTAGCTATGAAGGACAAAGAAAACATTAAGTAGACCTTTTTATTCATTATGTTGAATAGATGTCACTTAGAACAAAATTCCCTTTTATCAGCATGAAGGTAGAATCTGACATTAGTCACAAGCATATATCTCCTCAGAGGATTTAAAAGTGATCACCAACAAAGTAAAGGCTCAGAGAAACACACTGGGATAAAATATGTGCCATTTTCTTCCAGCAGCTCTGTAAAGTAAGCTATGAAACAAAGCTCCATCTCCTCAGCTGAGCCTAGGAAAGGAATCTACCCCTAAGGATGGGAAAAAAGACGTTCAAAATTTCCTCAGCAGAGAGATTTAAGCTACTGTAACAATCGGGATGGAAACACGCTGTTGCCTGTTCCAAGGCAATTCTTCTCGACTAACAGCACTAAGCAGAGTCCACAACACTGTCAAGAACAGGCTTCCAATGCAACTTGGCTTTTGTCCTATTCTTACAATGACCATATTTTCCACATCATTTACACAAATGGAAGAATAGCAGCTATCATGTGTCTGCATTACTTTGGCTTTCAGAAAGTCTTTGACAGGGCAGACAGAACTTCCATGGCAACTTCTCCAACACCAGAGAAGTCACGCTGGGTCACAGTGAAGGTCCATCTAGCCCTACACCCTGACTCCAAAAGCAGCCAACAGCAGATGCTCAGGCAAAGAGCACAGGTATGTAGCACACAGTGATTTCCCCCCCCCCCCC
>Ga0065711_1007540_pt1 | contig 21876 bp, 30 predicted proteins | sample Hoacrofraction12_FD_59098 | JGI IMG/M metagenome (GOLD analysis project Ga0065711, IMG submission 59098) | Hoatzin crop microbial communities from Cojedes, Venezuela - Epithelial fraction 12 v2 (version 2) | ecosystem: Host-associated > Birds > Digestive system > Esophagus > Crop | place... | reverse complement strand
GCCGCCGGTCCCCGCACCGCAGCGGGGGCGGGGGGTCGGTGCACCCCGCTGCTCCCCCTGCGCGGCCCCCAGCCCCCCGCCCTGCCCTCCCGCAAGGCGAGGCCCCTGGCACCCACCTCCCACCAACGATGGGTGCCAGACCCCAGCCCCTCCTCGGAGCCACCCCAGAACGACCCCGCTGCAGTCCCTGCCCTCCCCAGCCGCCTACGTCGGGCACCTTTCAGAGAGTTCGGGGTTGGCAGGGACCTCTGTGGGTCACCCAGTCCAACCCCAACTTCCGCCAAGCTTTGGAGCAGGGGCACGGTGGCTCTGCCACCGGGCACCCCAAAACCTCCCTCCGTGCACAGGCAGCGCGTGTGCTGCGGCTCGGTGCCGGCCAGGGCCACGCCGGGTGCCCCGGCCGGAGGGCAAGGGGGGACGCTGCCCGGCCAGCGAGCCCAGCCCGTCTTTTGTGCTGTCCCCGTGGGAGCCCACCCCGCGGACCCCCAGCTCCTGCAGCTCAGACAAGCTCCGAGCCCCCGAAGCTGGGCTGGCTCAGGGCAGCGCAGAAGGCGTGGGAAGCACAAGTACGGGCGCAGCCGCGAGCTCGACGCCAGTCAGGGCACCCCGCAATGGAGACATCTCCAGCTGGCAGCGGGAGACCTGCACGAGGCAACTGGAAGCAATTAAGTTATAACGGGGAAGAGGAGAGGCTGAATTAGCCCTGTCAGTCACCAGAGCTATATTTGAACCAAACGCTGGGCGTCCGTCTGCGGGAGCAGCCCCTGGCCGGTTCGGGCAGCTGCTCCGCCGGCCACGCCACGGCCCTCCGGGTGTTGTACTCCCGGCATGGCAGACGTGCCGGCAGGGAGAAGCGGGAAGGCGTTCACCTGCTGGGACACGATTCTCCCAGCAAGCCGACCACGGGGAGAGTTCTGCTGAGCTGACCCTGCCCCCCCACCAGCACAACTCGCCCCAGCTCTGCGTTCCTCTCCCCTCGCCATCCAGCAGCCGCGAGCCAGGACACTTTGTGGGAAGGGGCCCGCTAGCCAGGCTGCGGGGCGCTGGCTGGGGGTCTGCACAGGCTGGGGGAGCTGCCCCGCACAGCAGCCCCTGGGCCCCCCTCCAGAGCAGCCGCGTCTGCCGCTGAGCTTGTGTCCCAGACTTACTAATGTTGGCCCCAAAAAGGACCTCGAGCAATTGCACCTTGTGATGGTGCGGGGACGGGCTCATACCTCTGCTGCTGCTGCTCACTGGGGGTGGTTTTCTGCCTGAGTGCATCAACAGGACACAGGGTTTGGGCCCTTATGAGTAAAGGTGTTTGCAAAGGGCAGAAGACGGGGAAAACCATCCCTGCTCCCGGGAGGCTCGAGGATTCAGCGGCATCCCCAGCATCCCCAGCCCCAGCATCGCCCGGGGCTCAGCGCAGGAGTGGCCGCGAGCTGTCCCCATCCAAGGGCTGGGAGTGGGTCCTCAGGATGGAGAGGAGACGGGTGCTGCCCCGGCGTGGGTGGGCTGCCAGGGCCAGGACTCCGAGCAGCAGCAGGGCCCGAGGGCTGATGCCGATGGGCGTCATTCCCACCATGGGAGCCACAGGTCCTCCATTAGAACGTAATCCTGCCTGCCTGGGACAGCAAACCAGCAGCTGCGGCGAGGCGGGAGGTGGCGAGGCTGTGGCAGGGAAACCACAGGGACGTGTCCCCTCTGTGTCTCAGGGGAAGGTCTGCATCACAGCAGAGGGGCTCCCGGCCACGGGACGGCCGGTGTGCAGCCATGGTCCAACCCTGCCTGCACACGCGGCCCTGGTCCAGGGTGGTGGCAGGGAGGTGGTGATGCTGCAGAGCTGCCACGACACAGAAAAGAGCCAGAGGAAGGGAGGCTGGTGAGGCCAGGGCTTGCAGGGCTTTGTCTTGGCTGCAGAGGGACAACGGCGCTTGGGGAGCAGCTCTGGGGACTCAGAGCCTGCAGCTTCTGCAGCCGCCCTGCAAGCCCTGTGTCCTCCCACGGCGTGGACCGAGCGTGGGGCAGGGTGCGGGGACAGACCCGCTGGCACGCCTGCGCCCTCGTACCCTGCCCGCAGGGACACCCAGGCACACGCCATCCCGCCCGCACCCCGGCACGGGGTCACACACACGTGTGCACACCCGCACACTCCACACCGTCGGGTGCCCACCTCCGCCGCCCTCTGCCACCCACCTCCTCCCGGCTGCAGCACCAGGGCCCACCCCGGGGTCCGTCTGCCCCATCCCGGGATGGGAGCAGCGCGGCCATGCCGGTGGGCACCGCGCAGCCGCCAGACCGGGCTGGGGGGCTGCCCGTGCTCCCTCGCCCGCCCAGGCCAGCGCCCTCCTCTCCAGTGGGAGCCGGAGTGTGAAGAGGGGGCACAGCAAGGGCTGAGCTGGGGGAGGAGACCCCCAGCACAATAGGGCTGCTCCCCCCTGACCTTGCGCTCCCAGTTAAAGATCTGCAGCTCTCCCCTCCTCCCCACTACAAAGGGGCTCTTTTCAGTCCCTAATTCTGCATTTAGAAAACAAAAGCAGATGCATCTAGTTTACGTTTGAAGAGGGGGAGGCAAGAGCAAATGCTGAAGAACAAAGAGCCTTCCCTGACAGATCCGACTGACAAAGACTTTGTCAGCTCCTTTCTGGCTGAAAAGGCTGGAGAACACCATGGCGCGGGGCTGCGTGCGGGCAGCTGCCTGCCTTCCGGCCCTCAGCCCGCCGAGAGCGCAGAGCACACGCGTGTGCGGGACGAGCACCGAGCGTGCACGCGTGTCAGCGGGTGCGATGGGGCTGCGGCCCAGCCTCGGGGTCCGGCCGGGCCGCCCGTGTCCGTCCAGCACCGAGGATGGGCTGAGCCTGTGCCGCCCTCCTTCCTGACCCCCCGACATGGCCGTCACCCCTCCCCGCTCCCGACAGGGCTCCCGGGTGCGTTGTCCGACCTCGGCAAACCTCAGCTGGAGCGCCCGGGTCACGGAGAGCGGCTCAGCGCGCTGTCCCCAGGCCAGCGGCTCGGCAGTCGGAGGCGCGGGCACGGCTTGCCTGCGCTGCTGCAGAGAAGCCGAGCCCCTCTCGAGGGCCACCGGCCGGTGGGACCCTGTGGGGAGCCCTCAAAACTCCAGCTTTCCCAGGGAAACGTGACACTTGAAAATCAGCGACACCAGGGATAAAGCATCAGCTCCCAGGCGTGATTCGGAAGCAAAGCGCTGCCTTTCAGAGGCAGCCCCCCTCTCGCCTCTCCCCTCCAGCTCAGCAAAGCGTTGTCAGTGGCTCTGGCTGCAGGCGCTGCCCGTGCTCCGATGGACACGGCCCATGGCGGCATCGCCCGGCTGCACGCAGCCCCAGCCCGCGCCACGTCTGCCCGGCAGCGGCGTTGCTGGGATGCTGCTGTGCCAGGGGAAAGCCTCAGCACGGGCAAAGCACTGGCCCCAGCCTGGCCCCCCAGCACTCTCCTTGCCTGGAGGCTGCTCTGCTGTCAGCATCAGCCCAGACTGGCGTTTTCCTTCCTTGGCTGCATCTCAGCAGCACCGCAATATCCCCCATCCGCTGCTACTCGGCTGCTCTTCCAGCAGCGACGAAGGGAGACGCAGCCTTCGGAAGCCCCCGCCCAAGCGTCACCCCACCGCAGAGGAGGGGACCAGCTCCAGAGATGCTCAGAGCACCCCGTCACGCTGGGTCTGCCCGCAGACACGGCATGTAGGGGACTGAGCAGGAGTTGCATCGAGCAAGCTCAGCCAGGGAGAGCAGCACACCGAAGCCATCCTGCCTTGCTTTCAGAGGGCCCGAGCACTGCTTTTTTTTTTGCCCCTTCCCTGACATTGGCGCAGTATCTCATTTTAAATCACAGCTGATAAGAGCTCTCTGCCCCCAGCCACGATGTGCCCTCGCAGGGCAGAGCCGGGGGTCCCCCACAGAGCCGGGCAGCTCCTCCTTTCCCCCACCCCGAGCTGCTCCACAGCCACTGCTCACCGAGGAACCGGTGCTGGGAGCCGGGCAGGGGCCAGAGAGCTCTGCTACCCTGCAATTGCCAAATACCGAGGAGCTCATTAAGGCATCACATGATATTTTATTGTCTGCAGACACAATTGGGGCAGACAGTTGCACGGAGGTGTTTGCAGCCAGGCCAGCAGTTAGGCACGTCCCCAGACTGGTGGCCCCCCAGGACAGGCTCCCACTGCCACCCCGCGCTCCCCCCGGGCTGCTGGGGCAGGGGGAGAGGGGAGGCAGCGCAGGATGCTCCGTGCTCTGCATCCCCTTGGCCAGAGCCACCGGGTCCAGGGCTGGACCACCCGTCTGAGAAACCCACCAGCTTTGGGTCCTGCCGCCGGGTCAGCCCCACGGTAACTCGCTGCGGCACAGAATCCATCGCAGAGGGCCGCAGCCTCGTCTTGCCTTCGCCGAGGCTGTTTAATCTGCTCGGGGGCGAGCAGCGTGCCCTGGGAAGGGCAGCAGGGATCACCCGTCCCTCCGCGGGGACGATTTTTCACTGCAGTGTATCTCCTGTACCAGGCGGGTTTGACTTCTGGCCCCGATTGATTTGCAGAGGAAAATTAATTACGTTTGTTTAACATTGCCCCTCTTGCACTGAAGTGGAGCTGGCGTACGGATGTCACAGCTCCAGGCTCTCTCGCAGGGCTGTGATGTTTAATAAGCTGTCCCAGGGGACATCCAGCGCTTCCCGGTAGCTGCGCTGGAGCTCTGCTCGTCTGCGGCTCCTCAGGCTCCAGGGAAGCGCCTGCTCCCCCAGGCAGGCTCCGAGAGCCGGGGACGGAGCGGCTCAGCCCCGGGTCCGCTCCCTGCGAGAGGGGAAGGGGCTCTCCGGTGGGCAGTGGCTGCGGAGCTGCCCCGGTGACACAAAGTCAGGGAACACTGACAGCCGCTGTCTCGAGGGCCAGGACACTGCCCGTCCCCTCAGCTCCCCACCCTGAGAAAGGCTCCTGCTATCTTTGGGTCAGGCCCAGAATATCTCCGGGGTAGATAAAGGTGCTGAAGCCGATCAGAGCAATGGCAGCAGCCTCCTCTGGCTGTTACCTTGCCTGAGCGGGAGGAAGGAGCTCCAAATGCCTACAGTTTACAGCGCTTGCAGCGATGCAGGCAAAGGGCAGCAGACAAATCACCCCGGCAGATCTCCTCTGGCCCCAGGGACGCGCTCCCTTATCGCACCCCGCAGCGCCCAGCCTGGGTGCCAGCCCACGGGGCTGCTGCAGCCCCGCTCCTTGCTGGGAACCGGGCACACGGGGACTGGTCCCTCGAGCTGACGGGGTCAGTGCGAGCTCCCGGGGCAGCAAACGGCCTGGGCTGCTGCAGGAATCCATTTGGCTCCATCTCGGCACAGGCTGGGGGTGAGGATGATGCTGGCTGCTCTTCCTCTGCGGGCCAGACACGTTTTGCCTCCATGTTGCTGCGAAGATGCTGCCACTCAGATAATCTGATAATAGCGTTTTCTGCACACTGTCATTTAGGAGCCCAATGGCAGCTCCTTTCATCAGGAGAAAGGCTGTAATTACGTGCCATTACCCACAGGCTATGATTTTTCTCCCACTACCTAGAGCTGTTTTTTTCTTTCAAGCAATGCTTGGATATTTATAGCGAAAAAAGCCACAGCCAGCAACAAAACAACCGGGTAAGGACTTTGCCCTGCAAGGCTATAAAATGAAAGCAACGCAAAGCAAACTAACAGGTTCAGAGCCTGGAAGGAAGGGAGCCCTCGTGCCACTCCCCAGGCTCTGCTGAGCGAGGGATCCAGTGGATCCCCTCACTGGAGCTGCTCTCAGACCCACTGCGCTGCAAAGCTCAGTGTGAGCTGGGAGGCAGAGGAGCAGGCTGGGAGGGAGGAAGGCCAGAACGGGGTGGAGGGGGTGCTTGCGGCTACAGATGGAAGAGCTCCATGGCACGGCCATGCTGCCTCCACATCCTCCTCCACCTCATCCAGGGCCTTGGATCACCTGGATCTGGAAGGAGGGTTCTTGGTGCAGGGCTGTCCCCATCGCCAGCCATGGGAAGAAGGAAGATTTTTGGGAGTCTTTGCACCCTGAATGACGAGACATGGACTCGGAGGGCAGGAGGAGCTCTGCGCTGCTGCAGCAGGGCGTGGGTGCAGGCAGCAGCTCCTGCCCAGCTGACCTCAGGCCAGGACCTCGCTGCATCCCAGCAGCCTGGCACCCAGCCTGGCAGTGACCGGGCTCCTGGGGTCCACAGCCCCTTTAGAGGGGCTCCCTGGGCACATTGACTAATGAGCCAGTTTCCCCTGGGCTCCCAGCACAGGCTGCCGGTCCCCTTTAATGCGGGGAGTTTTCTCCCCGTTCTCAGGCTGCTTCCTGTCTAGACAGCCCTGGAGAAGCCGCTGTATTTATAGACCAGGGCAGAGAGCTGTGCCCGCTTGCTTTGCCAAACCCACACGAGCCCGATGCTGCTGGTGAGGCCGGACGAAGATGCCTCCCCCACAGTGGAAACAGGAGGAGGAGGAAGGCAAAGCAAACCACAGACAGACCCTAAACTCTCTAACCCCCTCCAGATTGCAAACAGCTCCTCTCGCCTTCCCGTCTGGGACCACTGGGCTCCTCTTGCCCTTTCCCTGCTTCTCAAACAGCCAAACTTCTCCATCCCTCCCCGGAGGATCATCGCTCCCAAAGCGGAGCCAGAGCTCCCATCGGAACAACTCACCCTCTTCCCAGAGCACCTTCCCCAAGCACTGCCAGAGCACTCCTGTCCTCCCCCACCACAGCCACCCCTCCTCCGGGACCAAGCCCCCCTACACAACGCACCTCTGGGGTCACAGGCTCCTGCAGCCGCTCTGCAGCTTCCCCGGCTGCAGCCCGGTCCCGGGCAGGAGTCTGTGGGTTGGAAACACTCCTTTGGGGTCACACGTGCTGGAAACCTCCACAGACACCCAACATCCACTGCTGGGGCCAAAGGCACTCTGCTAGGGGTGTCTCCAACCTGTCCCTGCTCCCTGAAGAGCATTAAGCTAGAAGGAGCCACTGGTGAGAATATTTAGTTCTTTCCAGCTCATTTCTTCACCACCTGCTTTCAAAACCCTTCCCGCCATGCTCACCCTGCGCTGAGCAACCCCACCCTCTGCAACAGCCCACCCTCCCCAGGTCCTCGGAGACCAGCCCACCCTCACCACGCTCGCTGGCTGGAGAACCGCCGGGCAGGGCTGCAGCACGCACCCCTGCAGCTGAGCTCTGCTCCCAGCCCAGCCCCGAGAGGGGTCCCGCTGACCCCCCGGGCAGGGACCTGCCATCCCCCAGCCAGCAAGGGCTGAGCTGCAGCCACGGCTCCTCACCCCGGGGTGTCCTGCGGGCAGGACAGGCAGCAAGGAGGCCAGGGCTGCCGTATCGCACCTCCCATCGCACAGGAACGTAAACTCTGGAGCAGGGTTAACCCCCTGGGAGGGGCAGCAGGAGATGCACACCTGCTCCAGCATCCCCCAGGCACAGCTCCAGCATCCCCGACACAGAGCTCCAACGTCCCCCAGGCACAGCTCCAACGTCCCCACGCCCCTGCCCTCGCCTGCAGCCCCCGGGCAGGCAGGGGAACGGCTCAGCACGGTACCTCCAGCTAGAGATACAGTGGTGACCACCTCTCCCCAGGACCTTGTCCTGATCAGCAGCTTCTGAGAGCACCTGCAGGGCTGGGGTAGGCCAGCGGTATATATAGCGAGAGCAGGAGCTGTGCAGGTGCAGAAAAGCTTCTTAAATTAGGCTCTCATTGATTAATTACATTGGGTTTAATCTGCAGGGGTAGGAAGCATCCTCTGGTATGCTTGCCCACCAATATTTGGCTTTGAAATATTTACCCTTCTCTTTGCTGATGGGCCCTGATTTCCAAGCAGGCTTTAAATTCCGTGTTAGCCGTTCGGTGCTGGAGGGCACTGAGCACAGCCTGGCTCGGAGGACGGCCCTGGCAGGGGTTCTGGCCAGCTCCCAGGGAGCTGCTGCAGAGGGGCTTGGTGCCCAAAGCGTGGGAGCCCCTGTCCCCGGGGAAGGTGGCACAGCAGGGACCTGGCCAGGTGGGCTGCAGAGCTGCGATGTGTGAAGCCCCTTCGGTCTGCCCTGCCTCCGCGCTGGCAGCGGTGAGGGCTCTGTGCGTGAGGAATGAGAGGAACAGAAGCCGAACCGGGTTTCCAGGAAGCTTCCCCGTGATGGATTTATAGGCACGGTGCCCTTTTTACTGGAGTTCACGCTGAAAACAAGCTGCAGATGCTCTCCTCGGGGTCTCCAGCAACGAGCCCAGATTTACTGCCGCCGTCTCGCAGCCAGCACTGGACGGCAGCTGCGCTCCGGGCCGGGGGGTCGCTGGCTGCTCCCAGTGCTCCCAGTGCGGCAGCTACTGGAGACGGCTTTGTAGAGCTGAGCTCCAGCTGGTCGCACTTCCCAAGACAGCCCCCCATGCCTGTCCCCCTCTGCAGCCGTGTCCCCGCGCTGGGAGCGTGACCGCTGGTCCAGGCACTGCCATGGAACACAAGGGTCTCTCTGTGCCGAGCCCAGCCCCGTGCCCGTGCCGGGGGGCAGAGGTTGTCCCTGTTGTTTCTGAGAGACCTCAAGGTCAGGCGCTCGCAGGGGGAGCGTGCCGGGGGCCGCAGGGTCGGACTCGGCAGGTCGCGGGGGGCCCTGCGCCCGGGGGTGTCTGTCTGCTCGCGTCAGAGCTCCCGGGTCTGCCGGGCAGGCTGCCAGCATCGCCGACCCTCCGGACTGCGCTTTCCCTTCTCCATCAGGGCATTGCCGCAGGGCTCCACGCTCAGCGCGGCGCTGGGACGTCTCAGCTCGAGTGTTAAGCGGAGACTTGCCAGACCCCGCTTCCGAGCAAACCGTCCCTCCGTCCGCGGCTCTGAAGCCCTCGTTCCCCCGCCCCGGCACGCCGCAGGGCCATGACGACCGAGCAGCCGTGGTGGCACGGCCCCACGGGGAAACACCGATGTCCCCAGGGAGCTTGGTGGCTCTGGGAGCCCGTGGCCGAGCCTCCGGCTTGCGCAGCGGCGTGCACCGCAGCGGAGAGCGGGGCAAGCCGGGCCGGGGAGGGAGCCCTGCGCGGTCCTGCCTGGCCGGCCGGCACTGCCCCGCGCCCTGCGGGCAGAGGACAGGGCGCAGGCTCTGAGCTGGGCGAGGCGGGTGATGCTCCGGCCTCCCAGAACGCCAACACCCTCGTCGCGGCAGCCGAGCGGCGCGACGGGCGGCCCCGGGCTGCGGGCTGTCAGCCCGGCTGCTGACCCGCTGCGCCTCGTCTCCGGCAGCTCTGCGTGCCAGGCCGCTGCTCTTCGGAGACGGTGACCCCTGGCTATGCCCTGTGCAGTGACGAAGCCGGATTCATGCTGAATAATCACGCAGATCGCTGGCACGGGAGCCTGGGGGGTTGTCCACGCAAGGGCATGCTCCAGGTGACAGTCCCGACCTTCTAGCCGGGCGATTCCCAGCCCGGACAGTCATCTCACTGTTTCTGTGTTGTAACAACCTGCCGATGGCGAGCGGCCCATGCCTTCCCAAGGATGCACCCCCGGCCTGCCCGGCCGCAGCTCTGCGCGACGTCGGGCCACCGCGGGTGACGGGGCACGCGGGGACAGCCAAGCCCAGCTCCCACAGCTGTCTGTCCTGCCCAGGGGCTTTGCTTCTCCCGAGTCTCCCGTTCCACGCTTGCCGTGGGAGCTCACCCCGTGCCCAGCCACGGGGTTTGGTGGCCCTGGGGACCGGGAGCGCCCCGGGCACTGTGCCTGCATGGACCCCGGCGCTTGGAAGCTCTTCCCTGAAGCGCCTGGGAGGAGGCTTCATCCCAGAGCGGTGCCTCCGCGCCCCGGCCACGCGGCGAGCGGCTGCAGCCCCGGGCAGGAGGGAGCGCTGAGCGCTCACAGCGCTCAGAAATTCCCCAAACCCGATGCTTTGTCCGGCAGCAACTGGTGGAGTAAGGTGCAGGTGGAGGCAGGGGAGAAGCCACTGAGAGGGTCCTGGGCACGCCGAGCACTGGGGCAGGGCTTGCAAAGTCCCCTGCCTGCCCCGCCATAGCTCCGTCCCCTCCATCGCTGTCCGGCAGGCTGCAAAGCTGGGCAGGGAAGGAAAGAGCCCGAGGCTGGGGCCGGGAGCATCCCGCCTGCCCGCGGAGCTGGCGCGGGCTGGGTGCGCTAAGGGGATTAGTGCTGGGATTGGAGCTGGTGTGAAAAATGACTCCTGTTTCGAATGGGTGAAGCTGTTTTTCTCTCCTGTGCGCTGGGACCGGGGAAGCAGATTCAAAGTTTAATCCCTTCCGCCTGATCCTTCTCATTAGACATAATGTAATTAACGGGACGGCGAGGAGCCGCAAAGCTGTCTGTGCTCCAGGGTCACGTTGGAGAACAACAGGGCACCAACTGCCGCTGGGGCCTGGCGGCTGGCAGAGGAACCAGGGGGACCTGGGGTACACGGAGCCTCCGCACGCAGGGCATGGGGGCAGCTGCCGCGGCAGCGCCTGCCAAGGGCTGCGGGAGCCGAGGAGGAGCTGCCCCTGCGCTCATCGAGGGGAGGACGTGGGGCTGCCCCACAGACCCCCGTGCGCCGTGAGCCGGGGCGGCTGGGGGAGCTGCGGGCATCCCCACCCGTGCCCAGCCCGCCGGGCTCCCGTCGGGCTCCCGCGCTCTCCGCGCCGTCCCGCTGCTGCATCTTGGCAGACGGCTGCCGGGCTGGACCACCAAACCCCCCCGGGGCTGGGCTGGGGGTCCGAGGGCCCCTCGGGGGACGAGAGGGGGAAGGTCCGGACTGGGCTGCTCCGTCGCACCAGCCCCTCCCCACCTGTCACCCGCCGACTCCCTGGCCCCACTGGAATAAAAGACCCCATTTATTCCGGGCGTGCTAACTGACTCGGCGCAGCCCCGCGGGGCTGGCTGACGGCACCCCTGGCCGTCCTCGGGAATGCTCCTGGGGTGCCAGCTCCCAAGGCAGCTGTGGTGGGCCTTAGATCTTTATGGCCAGTAAAGGGGTCCGTGGCTAATTTATGTCCCTCCTGTAATTTACAGCCCCTTTACAGCTGCTGTAAAATGACCTATAAATCACGGGCAACATCATAGGCCAGGGACAAAGCCCCGGCATCGTCACCTGCCAGCTGGCCCCGCACAGGGGCCGGTGGCTGTCGGGGACGGAGAGGGTCTGAGCCCACGGCAGGTACATCCCCGTGGCAGCCAGGCACTGGGAGCACTGGTCGGGGTTTATAGCTGCAACCCGTCGAGCTCGGCGAGAGGGGGGTGTCTGGAGGCGTCGTGACACCGACAGCCCTGGGTCCTGTCTGCCCGCACCGCGCCATCGTGCAGGGACACATGGTGCCTCCGGATGCGGCAGCCGCATCCCGCTCCCATCCCTCCCAGCAGAGGGTCCCGGGGGGCCCAGGGTGCAGGGCAGTGGGTTTGATTCCTCAGCCGCAAAGGTGAAGCCATTTGTCCCCTCGTCTACGTGGAGCAGGCAGCAGCGTGGGCGCATGGCGAGCGCGACGCTGCTCGCTTCGCAGCCCTGGGAAGGAGCACGGGTCCAGCCCCCGCAGCCCGGCGCTGCGCGGCACCGGGAGCACCGCGGCCGAGGAGCAGCGCTCATCCCACCCTGCCGCGTCCTGCAGCCCTGCCGCGTGGGGCCCGGGCTGTGGCACTCGTTGGCATCGCTCCTTGTTTGCCCGGATGCTCTGAGGGCTTGGGGCCAGCTGCTCCCCACGCCCCCATCGCTGCCTCTGTCACGCTGAGGACCCCCTCCGGGGTGGGGTCCCCACCGACCACCCCGGGGACAGGGACGGCAGATGCGGCATCAAGGGTCGCTGGGGTCCTCCCAGGGTCCGCGCTGGGACCGGAGGGAAGCGCGGCGGCTTCGCGCGGAGGCACTGGCGGAGGGTTTTGCTCCCAGCGCGGCAGAAAGGGCTGACTCCAACGGCGGCGAGGAGGAAGCGAAAACCCCAAAGCCACGGCATCCGAGCGGGCAGGAGGTGGTTTGCGCCGGGAGCCGAGCAGAGGCTCTGGGCTCGGCTCTGTGTTGGCTTTGGCAGGGCCGGGGCTCCTCTTGCGCAAACCCCCGGGGAGGCCGGGGCTCGGCTGGCGGGGGGGTCGCGTTCCGGCACAGCGCCTGCCGTTGTGCCCAGGGGTGCGGGCAGAGCGGGGCACCCCGGGTCTGGCAGTCAGCATCCACTGACGCCGAACCATCCCGGGGCCGTGCTGCGTGAGCCCCGTCTGCACGTGGATTCGGGGTTCTGTCCCGGGGGGTCCCGCGTGATGCAGCGGGGGGGAAGGGGCCGGGGCAGGGGGTTACCCAGCTCAGCCCCTCGCCGGGGCAGGCACCGCTCAGCTGGACTCGGCCGCGCTGCCCCGCGCCAGCCCCTGTGGTTATTTACACTCCCTCCCGCCCCTGCGTACGCTCCTATTTTTGCCCGGCGATGGGTCCGTGACCCCAGAGCGTGGTCACCGGGCTGGGGCTGTGTCCTCAGCTGGCACCTATGCCCGCTCCTGAAAACCGGGCCTGGCGCTGGTCCTGCTGCTTGCCGGGCCTTTAAATAGCGCTGGGCTGCTGCGTGTATAAATACGCCTGTATTTATATGCACCGACTGCAAACTGCAACAGCCTGCAGGAAAACACAGGTGGTATTTTTGGGTGGCAAACATCCTGAAGGGACAACGGCCGGAGTTCACATCTGGTGTGGCAATCCCGGAGGCAGCTGCCTGCTGCCCGGGGGGGCTCGGGGATGGGGGGTGCCCCCAGGGCTGGGGGAGCGGCACCGCGGTGCTGGTGGCTGGCGGGACAATCGGCGTGCCCAGCGTGGGACCGGACCCCTGCCCCTGCCCACCCCTGCTGCCAGGCCACGCCGGTGTGGCACTGGCTCCGCAGCGATGTCCTGCCCGGCGCAGGCGCCCGGCTGCTCCCGGCACGGCTGGCGCACGCCTTGCGCCGAAGCCGGCGGGGACTCCGGCAGCAACGCCAAACCCAGCGGCGGCAGGAAGAGGGGAGCGGTCCTGGCTCTGAACTGCAGGACCACAGAAACATTAGGTGGGCAGGAGGGGACTGCCCGGGGACGCGTCCTGCTCCCCGCAGCCGCAGCAGACCGCGATCCCATCCGGAGCCTGCACCCTGGCATCGGCACGGCGGGAAGCGGTGGGGAGGAGCGGGCTGGGCTGGGGCCGCTGGGATGAAGATGCTGGTAGGCATCTGGGGCTGGGCCACGGAGCGCATTTCTGAGATGTTTTAGGTTATTCTGGTTGAAAAACAACAAACCAGAAAGTGAAATTTTATCTCCAAGAGAGAATGTGAGGTTTCAGGAAAAAAACCTGCTGATTTTCTGTTCTGCTTTGTTTTGATGAAAAGGCCAGCTCTGTGTGAAAGCTTCTCGGTGCCTCCTCGCTGCTGCCGTATCCGTGGCAGGCTGCTCGTCCAGCTGTGCTGGAGCCACCGGCGTGTGCCTGGCCGACCGGATCAGCACCGGGCCCTGCTGCCCCGGACCCTCGCTCAGCTCGGATGCCCCACAGTCCCCCCCGTGCCCCCCTGCCCCGCCATGTTGAGCTGCTGCGCCTGCATCGCTGCTTCCCCCGGCACGGCACGGCAATTATCTTTTGGTCGCTGTGGCTTTGCACAAACACTCGCACGGAGAGGCACGGCGGCTTGGAAGCGGCCAGCGATGGCTTTGGTGGCTCCGGCAGCCCCCAGCCCTGCACAGCGTCCCTGTCCTGCCGCTGTCACCCCGCACCGGTGGCTGCCACCTCCCGCAGGTGCCCGAGGCTGGAGCCCTCCTCCACGCGGTCCCGCGGGCAGGATGGGGCCCCTCCGCCTTGATTTACGCCCGGGAGGAAGCAGCGTGCGCAGGGCGTTCATTGCAGGGATGTGCGTTCAGAGCAAAGCCCCTAATTACAAGGGCCTCTCCGCACTGTAATTTGGGATGAACTCAACAGACACCTCTAATTTGTGGCCGGGGACAGATTTAACCTGCAGGACGGGCGCCAGGAACCTGCCAGCCGTGTCCCTCTGCACTTTCTGCACTCAGCTTCACTCGGCTGCGGAGAGGAGCTGCTGTCTGGGCGCGACCCGGGGTGCAGCCGCTGCCCGGGGGGGTCTGGGTCCCGCAGAAGTGAGTGAGGCGGGTGCCGAGGGGCTGCGGGCAGGGTGGGCTCAGCGTCTCCCCGCGAAGCTCCGGGGCTGCGTGGAGCCAAGGCGAGCGTGAGCTGAGCTGGGGGAGGTCCTGCTGCTCTCCTTCCTCACCCTGGTCCGAAACAGAAATGCGAAAGAGGGATATAAGGGGAAAATGATGTCACAAAAGTTGCTGGAGGGACGAAGGGAAAATCAGCAGGCGTGTTACTGGCAGCAAAGCCGCCCAGAGTTTTCCAAGCATCTCCTGCCAACAGAGAGCTCGCTGACAGGCGGGTACCACGCTGCAGCCCCGGCTCTCTGGGGTCTGCTCGCATGTTTACTCTGTTGGGCTGCTCTCACCACTTGCTTTTGTCTGACCTTTTCTGATGAATTATTTAGCAATTACGCTACCTGCCGCTCTGACACCTCCGGTACACGCAGAGGCCCTGGCAGATGGGCGCTGACGAGCTGACGTGTGCCGATCTCTGGGCTAGAAGGTCGCGGTTTCCAAAAGCAGAACCTGTTTTCCCTGCTCTGCTTTCTCTCTTACCAGCAGACAGCTGAAAACGCTCTGTTTTCCCCAGAGCACGACCCACGGTTCTGGGAACGTCTGCGTTTCCCCGGGCGAAGCCTCGCTCNTCTCNCGCAGCGTTGGCGCCCGCCGGCAGAGCTGCTGGGTGCTGTGCAGAGCTGGTGCTGAGCGCAGCCGTCCCGGGGAAGGGCTGGCGGTGGGACCCCGCACACCCAGCAGAGGTGGGGGTCCCTGATTTCACCCCCCGGGGAGCGGGCAGGGCTGCCTGGGGCGGGCGGCCCCGCTGACAGCCCCGGCTAGGACGGGGCACGGCGAGCCAGGCTCACCGGGCTGCTCCTCATGGCATCACCTCTCGCTGACGCTCAGGGCTCTCCGAGACAGGCGTCATCCCCGATCCTCACCAACTCATTAAATAGGAAAGAGGAAAAGAAGAGTGCGAAGCGCAGTGTGTGGGGACGAAGGAGCCCAAGGGAGGGGGGAGAAGCTGCGCTTGTGTCTGCGGGAACCGCCGCAGAGGGAGCAGCAGCCAGCTCGGCAGCCCCGCGGTAACACAAACCCGTGCGCTGTGCTTTCAGACTCCTGTAAGTGCAAACGGATGCATTATTTACAAGACACGAGTAAAGCCGTCTCTCCCAGCTCCCCTCCCTTCCCACCGCTGTGCTGGGGGGGTCCCTGTGTTTCTCTCAGGCTGCGGATCGGCGCAGGCTGCAGCGCTGGGCTGGAAGAGGCGGCTGTGGGGCAGCAAGAGCCAATTTTTTGGTAAGACCAAAGGAAACAGCATAGAAAACTGGGGAAAAAAACCACCCCGGTGCACCCAGAAAGCTGTAGAGCCGCCAGCATCACCCCAGATGGGAACCACCTTGCACTGCAAGCACGGGTGTCCCGTGGGGCCATGACGGCGGGCAGGCCAAAGAGACCTCCACAGCACAGGGGAGCGATGGGCAGAGGGTCTGTGCCAAGCGCTGCCGAAGGTGGGCACAGCCCCTCCCGCCCCGGCCTGGCTCCCCGGGAGATGCTCACCGGGGAGATGCTCACCGGGGAGATGCTCACTGGTCCTTGCCGGCACCAGCTCCCCTCTGACGGGGCTCGGCTGCACGTGGACGTGCACACTGGCAGTTCCAGCCCAGGTCAGAGCTCGGGCTCGCGTGGGGTCTCTGCCCTGGTGGGTGGGGGTCCCGCAGCTCCTCTCTGCAGCAGGCGTGGGGCTGGGTGTGCGTGCACGCCGTGCTGCGCTGCTCCGGCGCGTGGGCCTCTCTGTTGGCAACGCCTGCCCATAAACCAGCCTGACGGTGTTTAATTGCTTCCTTTTAACGGGTGCGAGCAGTGCAAAGGTTAATATGAACTGTTAAACTCGCAGTTTTGCGCAGGTTTTTTACACTGCCCAACGGATGCCGTCAGCCTGAGGAGCGGTCCTCCCCGGCGCTGGGCACGGGAAGCCTTCCAGGAGACGCAGCGGACGCAGAAAGCTCACCTCTGCGTCGGGAATATCACGCACCAGGGCTGAGAGCCTTGCAGGCGGGGGCAGGATCCCCAAAAGCCCTGCAGGCAGAAGCCAGGAACCCATCCTCCAGAGAAGATGTGTCCCTGGGCATATTCCCCTCCCAGGAGCAGGCGTGCAGCCGTGCAGCCCCCAGCCCGCTCCGTCCTGCAGGCACTCAGCACTCTGGCCCTCATCCAGGGAAGCACTTAAGAGCATCTCTCTCTTTAAATACAGGAAATTCTTTGAAAACACTTAAAGTCTGTGGATTCACAGATTTGAAGACCAGAAGCAGCCATGAGGTGGGTGTGCCCGAGCCTGGCTGATGGGTCTCCTGCAGACCCCGTGCACCCCAATGCCCAGGGATGGAGAGAGGACCATTCCCCTTCCCTCCTCCCCTCATCATCCTCGCCCTCAGGAGCATGCGCTGGTCCCCAGGCAGACCCGGAGTGCTCCAGGCTCTCGCTGAGCATCTTCGGCGCGGTTTGATTGAAGAGCTCTCCAGCGCCTGGCACTTTCTGCCCGTGATGGTACTTAGTCACCGCAATCAAGCCGGCACTTCGTCTGCGTTTGATTAGCAGAGCAGACTGTGCCCTGCCAGCCTGCAGCACCGGGAGATGCCTGGGCTAATCAGGCTGCGTGCAGCCCCCCGCCGAGAGGCACCCCCCGCCGAGACGCCCCGCAGCTCCCCGCGAGGTGCCGGGGTGCCGGGGACGCTGCGCCCGCTCCCTGGTGCAAGCACCTACCCTGCAGATCACGGGGAGCAGCTGCCGAGCAGAGGACGGGCTCACTGAGGGGGCAACTGCAGCACAAACATCGCTTCTGCTTTAGAGCTGCTGCCTCAGCTGTGGGGCTGGAGACAGTCCTGACCCCCAAAACCCGGTGGTCCCCAGAACCCCCTCTCCATGTCCCCAGCCCTGCCGGCGGGCCACCCACCACAGCAGACCGCGGGAGAGGGAGGGAAGGGGCTGGGGGCAGCCGGCAGCCACGGCTTTCTCCGGACCAGGATCGCTGAAAAGCAGAAAAGGTCTAAACCCTCCCCTCGGAACAAGCGCAGGAGGCCCCGGGTGCCGCCGAGACACGTTGCCTATAAATCAGGGTGATCAGAGGGATTATAAAGCCGGGAGCATCGATCCGGGCTGGAGTGCTCGGCCGTCACGCCGGGCAGCCGACGCGTGGAGCCGGCGAGGAGCCGCGTGCCGGCCTAATGGACACGGCCGCATTCGCAGAAACGCCCGGTTAGATTGCTGCTGTGGGGTGTTTTGCTTTCCCAGAATTGTTCAATCAATCGCCGTGGCCTGGCGTCCCCGGGGTCCCATGCTGCCTGGTCCTGGCCCCGCAGGGCTCTCCCCAGCCAGTGCTGCAGCAGCTGACTTTGGGAATGTGACACAGAGATGGCTGCTTTTCACCAAGAAAAGGGAAATTTAGGACTCCCGTAGTTTTCTTCCAACTTTTTTTAGACCAGCGTTTTCTGCTGGAGAAAGGCCAAGCTCCCTTCGCTGTCCTGCAGGACACAGACACCCAGACACGCGTGTTTACGCGTGCACGTTCTCATCTGCATTTCAATGCATACACCTTTAAATGTGTTCTCTATTTTAAAAAATCCACGTCTTTACCTGAATGCTAATGCAGCCGCTGGCTGTGGATTGCAGCCGTGGAACAGGCGATGGCAGCAGACCGGGCACTACGTCCTCCACGAGGTCTGGGTGATACTGGTGTGAAGTCAGAGCCCTCTGCTGTAAGGCACCAAGGGTCTCTTTCCCTGATAACGGGGCAAATTTTAAAGACAGAGCAAGAGGACAGTTGGCTCTTCTGGGGGAAGCCATTCAGTGATGAAACGTGACGTTTTCTGAACAACGCGCCCAGCCTTGTGGACCCATCCCAGGCAGGGGTGCAGCCCGTGACGCCTTGGCCCCTGGGCTTCCTCCGGGCCAGGCGATGCCCGGCTCCCTCGCGCTGCCCGAGGGTTTTCCATGCCCAAGCCGTCACCCCAACGCCTGCTCTACCCACGTGCCCGGCTGCCCGGCGCGGTCCCTTCCCCGTCCCCACTGGAAGCCCTCAGTGCGGGCGCTGTGTGTCGGGAGCGCGGGGACCTTGCACACGGCCGAGCCCTGTCAGCGCTGGGAGCGGCGCTGGGACCTTTGGCGAGCACCGGGCGCATCACCTCAGTAGCACTATTTCCTTTCCTGAGGCCTAATTGGGGTCTGAAATCAAAAGCATAATGACCCTATTTCCTCTCGCTCCGTGGAGCTGTGAGAAGTAGGAAAGGAGCTTCCCGATCAAACTGCCGGGGCGAGCAACGCGACAGCGACGCTGCGGCGCGGCCCGGGGTGGCCGAGCCTGCGGGGTGCTGCTGGGCAAGGTTCCACCTCAGCTGTGCTCAGACACGAGACAAGGAGCAGGGTTCCCAACACGACCCAGGCTGCTGCTGTTGGGGTTGGAAGGAAACGGGGAAATTCTCCTCGGCTCTCAACGGGAACGGCTGCGTGCTAATGGCGCTGGAAACCTGAGCCCGTCCGAGCAGGAATGCGCTGGCAATGGCAGGAAACAAAGGCTGCGTCCTGGGAAGCCAAAATGCCGGCAGGATTGTTTGGATGAATACTTCAGATTGTCTTCGAGAGAGACGCTTCGCAGGACCAGCACAGCGGCTTATGCAAAGGGCCATGCAAATCAGGCTGATAAATATGTAGCAGGACGGGAAGGCGACAAAAGGTGTCTGTGCTCTGCCGGGAGCACTGCCGGCACACGGCCCGTCCCGGCGGGGGCTCGTCCCCGGCGTCCGCAGCGCCCGACGCACAGCCCTGCTCGGCGGGACCCTCGCTGCTGCCGGGGGGAGAGGGGCCGGGGGCACCCACAGCGCTGGCCTGGGCTCGGTGCCCCTTCGCACCGGCATCCCCCGCCCTGCAAATGCCCCCGCTGCATTTTGGATTTTGCTGCAGGAGAATTGCCCGGCCTAGAAACCCCACCCTGAGCTTCTCCTGCGCAGCAAGATGTCTGTCAAAAACCAGCCGGCGCTGGAGGCAAACACCAGGCAGACACCGGCTGGGTGCTGGGGGAGGATGCAGCAGCCGGCGAAGGACAGCGATGGCTCCGCGGCCACCAGCCCGGCCAGCAGGCGTGGAGAGCCCAGCTGCCGCCAGCAGCAAGGGACCGCTTCACTGCACCGCTCCGCAGGGAGCGATCGCCGGCAGCGACGCAGCGACGAGGGGGACACGCGCTGCTGGCCGAGCCCAGCAGTGCCCGGGCTCCTGCTGGATCCTGTCCAGTAATCTGTTAAAATAGCTGGAAAAAATCGATAGCTGCACGCTTGGTCTCCCCCTCCTGCTGCGCTCTCTGCAGAGGCTCCCGCAGCCCCCACGGCCGAGGGACGGCTCTGCAGGCACGGCGGGCTGCGGGGGGCCAGGGGCCGCATCCAGCACCCCCTCCCCAGGGGGGCTGCGGGCTCGGTGCTGGTGGAGCACAGCGAGGGGCTCTGCGCCGCGTCGGCCACACCGGTCCTTGTCCTCATGTGATGGTTCCTTCACTCACGAGGCTCTTTGCCAGAAACAGAAAGAAGAAAAAAGCCTTTCAGGAGCTGAGGGCAGGGGCAGCGTGGAAAGCAACGTGAGCTATGAGTGCGGGGTGGGTCAGCAAATCAGCCCCGAGTCAGCACCCCGAACCCCCTCGCCCTGCACCCTCCAGCAGAAGCATCCTTCCCCTGGTGCTGGGCTCTGCGGCGCGGCCGGCGCAGGGGACCCGCTCTGCTCCTGCTCAACCTTCATGCTTGGAGCTGAAATGAATGTGCATCCACAAGAAATCCCCATTTTTTTCCGTCTTGGAAATGCCTTGTAAATCCTGACGTAACTTGGCAGAAAAAAAACCATGTTTTATTGTGCTACACCCCAAGCATCTTCCTGGGAACGGGAACGTTTAGGATGGCCGGAGCTCCTGCTCAGCTCACGACGGCAAGCGCAGATCTGCTGGTGTCAGCAGCCCCTTCCCCTTCATGTCCGTCCATGATTTTCTTGCGTGAGGGGAGGAATGGGAAGCCTTGGGAAGCCTCAGGAAGCCGGGGGTGGGACACACGTGGCTTTGTTTTGAGCTCTGAGCAGCGAACGCCTTCCCAGCCCCGCGGTGCGGGATGTCCCGGGCTGGAGAACCCCGGCGTGCTCCGAAGGCTCCTGGAGCACCTTGCAGGCAGCCACTTTCGAACCTGGTTTTACAGCAGGCTGCTGCGAGGTCTGGCTGCAGAGTGAGCGTGGGGTGTGTTCCTGCACTGGCTCCGAGGAGCAGGTTGGCAGCCGAAGCCGGGTGTGATTTCCTCCTCTTTCTGCCCTGCTCTCCACCCTGAAACCATCACTCACCCCAGGCCGTACCTGCCCTGCAAAGCAACGCGCTCAGGCTGGAAAGGGCTCGGTCCTTGCTGCGCTGCCTTGCTGCCGCCCACATCCATCACGCCCTGCGCCGCAGGCACGGCTCTCAGCACCCGCTGAGCTCACGGGTGAATTGTGCACCTTGCTGAGACTCATTTCTCCTTCGTATGAGCTCCCTTTTGGCCACCTGTGGCTCTGGGGAGAACTTTACAGGTGTCTGGGCTGTGGTCCCCCTCCCCAGGCTCAGGAAGCATCCTCCGAGGTACCCTGGGTGCTGGCAGCACGCTCCTTCCCAAACCCTCCCCGTGAGAGCCTGCCCAGCGTTGCGGGAGGAGGAGGAGGAAGCCGAGCAAGGCTTCTCCTTCCTCCCATCTGTCAAGGGCTGCGGGAGCTGCCGGCAGAGCGCTGCTGGGTGCCCCCGCCCCTGGCAAGCCCCGTCTCCCGGAGGGTCTGTGCGCTTGCTGCAGCCGGTGCTGTGCTGCCCGTCTCCTACCTGTGTTACCATCTGAGCGAGGCAAGGGCTGTTGTTCCGTTTGCCCTGCCGCGTTTCACCGTCTTTGTTTTCCTTGCAAAGCCGGAGTTCTGGATTTATGCCAAATCCAGCCGGACAGGTAATAGCCTGTGTGCTTGCAGGAGTTATCACCTCCCCGCTCTCGCACGCAGCGGGCTGGGGGCTCAGGAAGGCTTCCAGCTCAAAGCAGCCCCTGCTCCTACAGCGCGCCAGAGAAAACACGTCTCCCTCGCCGGAGGGTGACGGCGTTGGCAGGTTTTGCTGCTCGTAAATCAGAATTTCCCTAGCACTCGCCCATCTGGTTTGCGGCTCCTCTTCCCACGGGCCGGCGGTGGGGTGGGGAGGTCCTGAGCCCCCCGGCCGTGGTGAGCGTTGGTGCACAGGCAGCACCACGGCCCCATCCCTGCTCCGGGGCTCGCTGGCGATGCCGGTGCTTCCCACCAAGGGACGGTGGGCACCTCGCGACCCCCCCTGTAGACGCGGGGTCACCCATGACCCGGGGGATGAGGCCCCTGCAGCCTCCTGCCGCCCACCCAGCAGCACAGCCTGGCCTCTCCCACCGCCCTGGGCACCCAAAGTTTCCTCCTCGCTCCCCCCTCTTGCTCGGACATTTGTGTGGACAAGCACGGCACAAGCACGGCTCCGACCTCAGCCCCGCTCCCTCCCCGGCTCCACCGCACCGGTGCCCTTTCTGCGCGGCCGGACTGCGGGTTTTGGCCCTCCGCTCACTCCCGATGAGAATTCTCCGGCATTATCATGCAGATGAGCTGATGAAAGCCCCCGAGTGCTTCTCGCCTGTGCAGCGAGGGGGCTTAAAACAAAGCAGTGTTTATTCCTGGGACGCGGGGGGAATGCCAAGCGGCAGCGCCGGGCTGAGCATCCTCTACCCCCGACCAGGGCCGGGGGCTGCTGCCCCGCCACCCCCAGCACCCCCAGCCCCACGCAGCCCGGGGGCTGCTGGAGGGGGCCAAAAATG
>Ga0065711_1004926_pt1 | contig 21878 bp, 16 predicted proteins | sample Hoacrofraction12_FD_59098 | JGI IMG/M metagenome (GOLD analysis project Ga0065711, IMG submission 59098) | Hoatzin crop microbial communities from Cojedes, Venezuela - Epithelial fraction 12 v2 (version 2) | ecosystem: Host-associated > Birds > Digestive system > Esophagus > Crop | place... | reverse complement strand
AAGACCCGCCTGGACAAGGTCCTGTGCAGCCTGCTGTAGGTGACCCTGCTTCAGCAGGAGGGTTGGACTAGATGACCCACAGAGGTCCCTTCCAACCCCTACCATTCTGTGATTCTGTGATTCTGTGATTGAAAACTGAAGTCGTGAGGGACAGACTCCAGTGAAATCACTGTCTCCAAGCTGGCTGTGAGTTAGCCAGAAACCTCTCTGCCAGGGAACAGAATCCTCTTTCTCCAGTATATTTTTCCACAATTTGCTGAATAAATTATGAGCCCACAGTTTCCAGACTCTTGTGCAGCTCAGTCTGATACCAGGAAATTCATGAATAATTAGGAACTAGTGTTCCTCCGACTATGTTGATGCCAATATTCTTGTTTATTTTACTGGGAACAGAAAAAGGTCTTTTTCACTCAGCCTTGCTTGCTAGTAAGGAAAATCAAATTTCTTCTAAGGCCAAGAATGTGCTAACAACTCCGTATTTTTATGGTAACAACAGTAAATGAATTTAACATTGCAGTTCTTCAGTTTTGCCAAATTGTCTTCTAAAGCAACAATAAGAATATGAGTCCAGTCTGTTCTGCCAGTTTCTGAAGGTATCATAGAGGTTAAATAACAAATACCTAATGTTGCTTCTTTGGATGGTGTTTAAAGGAAATTGGATAAACACTGGAACATAAATCAAGAAAAGGTGCTAGAAAATGATGCCATCAGTTAGAAAAATGTGCCATACTAATATCTGATGTCTCCTCTTACTTGCTGAAAGTGGAAAAGAAAAAAGCATTTAGTATCTTGAGTAGTCCTGGCACAGACTTATTGCATCCCATAATGCTCTCTAATGTATCTTCTAGAATACCTTATAAATCATATGTGGGCTTTCTCTCTTTAAATGCTATTTTATAAATTCTCAGTTGCTCAACTTTCAAAATAAAGAAAATTAGGGTCTGAGTGGTTGGGGTTTCGCTTCCTACCAAGGGCCTTGAGTCTGTTCAGTATTTAGGCGCGTGTATAGCCTGAAGCAGGTGCGCAGTCCCATTAAAGATGTGTGCTTAAGTACACTTGTGAATGAAGGCCATTTTTGTCTTTCAAAACACTGTGGTATTTGGTGCATGTTAGAAAATTCTCCTACAGGGAAAAGGTCACACAAAGAAACAAGGAAAGCTGTTCTTTTCATGAATGTAATTTATGAGCTTGAGTTTCAAATACACCATACAGTGAGTTTTACACACATTTCACTGCTATTTTGTGTGCGTGTGTCTTTCACACTTGTTTCTGTGTGCACGTTGCCTAGAGAGTTGTAACAGCCCTAATGAGCTCCACATTATGAGAAAGTTGTGAAACTCCTCTGCTGTGAAACTCCTCTGCTGTGAAAATTGTGCGTAGCACTAACTGGAGAGGAGAGTTGTGCTTATTTCATCCTGCTCTTTGCAAAACTTTTCCTTGGCAAAAGGAGATGGGGAGATCTTGAGAGTTTTGAAATATAGATGTAGCGTTGAGGAGCTCCTGGATCTCATGACAACCAGTGTCTGAACAGAATCTTTAATCCCTCTAATCTGTGTAATCCTGCTGAAAGTTGTCCTAGCAAATAAATCTAGGAGTAGCCCAGTACAAATCGGCTTTTGCCATCAAGCAAGAAAAGAAAGAGCAAGAGAAGATTACAAAAAGTAGGTGACAGGGATCACAGAATCACAGAATCACAGAATGGTAGATAAGATGGATAGAAAGAGGGACCACATTTACAAAGAGAGAAAAAGTAACTAACAGGCCCCTGGCCACTCAGGCATTGTCTACACTTTTGTGATATTCGTTTTGATTTATTTCAGGCTCCTGGGCGCTGCTATCTCCTTCTCCTGAGCTGCCATTGATTTCAGCCGTATGTCTTCAAACCTGGAAAACTGTTCAAGATTTGGTCTATTTGAAACTTCTTGTGGGGGATATCTTGAAAAGCCTTCTTCAGGCAGGAGCTGTACCTTGCGTTTCTTCAAGGGTAGATGCTCACAGGGTTTTGAAACAGATTTGGAACTATATATTGATGGTGGAAAATGTCTTCACTGGGGTAGAAAGTATGATTCAGCAAAATGTTGCTAATTAAGTGGTTTTACAGAAGATGTCAATCTCGTTGAATAGAGACGAAATAACTGCTGCTATTACTCACTCCTTTAGCTCACTTTTTAAAAGGATGAAGAAAATAAGACAGAGAGGTTATGTTAAATAGCAATAGAGCAAGTCTGTATCTGAGCCAGGAAACCAAGTTCAAGGTGCCTTCTACATTTACCTCCCCTCCCACCTGCTGATGAAAGAAAGCAGAGAGCTACATCTCAGTATTGGATCTTTTTTAAACTGCAACCAATTGATAAGTCGCCTTTCTGAAATACACTGGAAGAAATTTCTTCTGAATATGTTCTAGTGTTACAGTTCATATATGGTTATTATAATATAAAAAGATACTCTGATTTTCTGTATAGGCATCTTTTCATATTCTCCTTATTTTTCCATTCAAAAAAGATGTTATTCATGGAATCAGAAGTCATAAATGGAAAACAGCCTATTAGGTCACTCAGTCCATCTCATGTCAAGGGGAAAGGCTAATAAACATAAGCCAAGTTTTTTATAGATAGTCAGCAAGCATGACACAGAAAATTGTAACCAAAGCAAGTCCGTGTGTGGCATACAGTATTCTCTTTCATAACTATAATGATAGAGAATTTCAGATATTTGTAGGATCGCTGTCTTAAAGCCCTGCCCTCATTTTCTAGCTAATGTGTGCATGATTCTCCAAAAATTTTGATTTTCCAAAAATGGTTTTCCAGAAATAATCTCCCTTCCAGATATGACATACTTTTCCTGCCAGACTTATTTTTGGACTTTGAAGAGCAAAATGAAATGGATTTGAAAGTGTTTCCAGAATCTGACTTCAAACTGCATGAAGTACCCTTCTCTGTGTGACCAGATTGAGCTGAAACCTGCTTACAATCTAGTTCAGTGTGCTTGTCACATTTGCAGAGCAGAACCGCGATGGCTGAGCTCCTCATGGGGGCTATGCATGTAGGAGCAGCCCATTGCACAGCGGCTGCAGACTTATTTGTACCCGTGCCAGAGTTACGCGATCTACCCAAGTCTGTCAGTCACCTCTCCTGATGTAAAGCCTTGGCGGTCTTGGCAGTTTTAGTCACCGCACTGCAAAACCAACCTCCCTAGAATAAACAAGTTCCTTACAGAGAGAAGGGGATGGGAAAAAAAGGAAATGGGATTGTTCAGCATAGTTCAAGAATAAAGTGGAGCTTTTTAAAGCACATCTGTCCAAAGTAAACTTCCCTGTGAAGCAACATTGCTTTCCTGCTAAGTTATTGCTGAAAGTATTTACATTTAACGGGAACAATGAATAATCCTCCTCGTTCTTCACTCATCCTGTCAATGAGCTCATGTACCATGCAGGACTTAAGGCTTATCACAAAATGCTAGAGGATCAAGGGACTTCAGGGATAAAGTGACTGTCAGTTCTGCTGGAATTAGAAAACACAGAGTTGTGTTGAATTGCCAGACCTGCTCAGATTATCAAAACTGAAGGCTGGTACTGCACATAATGCTGTGTCCAGCCTCCTCGTAGCAAGACTCCGTACCTTGGTTAGTATGCTGTGTTCAGCAGGGAGATCCAAGTCTGAAAGTGAGGTTGGCGAGTGAGGAGCTCATTCCTTTCCATACTGAACTGGCATAGATCAAGATTAGTGCTTTATAAATCACTGGACTAACAACAACACAAAATAAATGAGACAAAAAAGAGAGATCGTTGCTTCTTTTCTGTTATGTCATCCTTTTCTCCACTAACCCTCTACCTCTGAAATATCTACTTACTTGAGAAGGTGAGGATTATTGGACGCATATGGTGACAGTTTTCTCCAAGGTCAGAGCTGACACCAGATGCATTGTGTGAACATGAGCAAGGTTTCATCTTCTAAACACTGTCAGATTAGCACCATATGCCAGAAAGAAATACATGGGAAAATGCTAAGTATCGAGGAACTTAGTCTTTTTAGATACTTCATGATACAGATTAGTATATTATTTATGTCAGGTACAGTAAAAGTACAGCATTGATGCCTTGCTTTTTTCTCCAATAATTTGTTCCACCTGCAAGAATGGTTGAAATGACAGATTTCACTATTTTGCTAAATGTTGGTTCAAGGACCATGCAGCAGACCACAAGTAGTTCCATCTGCACTGTTTTCCTGACCATGTGGAATAGGAATTTCGTTATATTTCAAAGCAAATTTTTTTTCCCCCTCGGGGACATTGTAGTCAATTATTTTTACTATCCAGATCTGGCCACGATGATGTTAATCTGTGACATTAGCCACACACAACTGGATGCACAGAGGTCTGTTGGCATTCTGTTAGAGCAGAAAACCTGCCTTCTTTAAGGTCTGTGGCTCAGATCTCCCTAGTTGTGTAACATCTGACACATCTTTGATGCTCTTGTTGTTCTCTGAGCAGTTCCTTGCCGACAGATATCCTTGTCATAACTGACATGCTGGACAGTATGTTTAACAGAGAGACAAAGGATTACAACAGCAGCACAGAGGCTGAACTTCTGCCCCTTTCTCTTCTATCCAACATATTCTGCAAGCACCAATTTCCACTTAAAGACCAAAATAAAGTGAAGTGGTCTTTCCAAGCCAATCCTTCCATTGTGGAAAGGACCCATTGATCAGGGCAGTAGAGAGCCCTGTGAGAGCAGTAGCCCACAGGGCTCCCTGGTGCTTACAGCATCAGCACTCTGCTGCCCCACGTCGCAAAGTCAGCCTCTCTTCTGCTGAGCACCAACACTGCGAGGGATTCATTGAACACAGTAGAAATAAAGGAAGAAGTCAGGGAAACTGAAAATAAGGAGGGAGGACAAGAGAAATGTCAGTATTCTCGGCACCATTCCCTAACAAAAGACTAAGAAGAATAACAATTAGCCATGAAAGTTAACCCACTCTGGAAGGAAATTAAAGATGTTGTGAACTACTGTTGCAAAATATCATATCTCTGATATAAAAATTATAAGTGTTATGAAGAAAAATGCTTTTAAAAAGACATGTTTCTGTAAACAGAAGAGCTTAAAAATCCCCCTCATGGGAAATGAAGATGATACAGTGATACTTGCATGTATTTATTAACTTTCTTTGCTAAATTGATCCTTTTTGTGTGTATTTTCTGTACAGATTTTTTATCTAAATTATAAATGCTTTCATTTATAGTATTGTAAGCCCTGGAAAATATTTTATGTGTTTCACCTAAAATATTCACAGTATGCTTACTTTGAAAAATTTGGTTTCCTGTGCCCATGTGTTCAATCACAAGATCCACATTTAAAAATGTTCTCAAGGGTATGAAAAATGTTGCTGGGTTGAAAGAAATGTTCTTCACAGAGTGTACAGAATTTGTTCAAACAAGCATTTGACAGAAAGCAAGACTATCTCTCAAGAGTTCTGTGATTTAGAAAACCAATAGAAAAAAATCAGGTAAAAGACATGCAGAATTGCAAAGTGATAAGCAACAGATTGAAAATATGAGTGAGATCTCAGAAAAAAACTAAACCTTAAGTAATCTGAACAAATATACAACTACAGATGATGCAGAAATCTTAACCACACAGAGTAAATCTCTGGATTAATATTTTGTAAGAAATGTGTGTTATTAGAATTTTAAACCATCTCAAGGATGAAGTGCAGTTACAAGCTAAGAGTACTAGAAAAAAGTAGCCTGAGAGAGAATTTAAGTACTGAGAAAAAGTGAAATGTGAGTCATTACATCAGCAGAAAGCAAACTAAAACATTTCTTGAATTCATGCTGCGTTTACATGGGAAAGTATTTGAACTCAGTTACTTTATTTTCTAGGTTTTCTGAAAGACAGAATGAACAGTATGAGAGAGATACTATAAGGCATATAAGTGTGTAGATTGTTATAAATAGAAAACAGACATTGTTTGTAATAGTAAGCAGCCTTAGTTTTTTGCAGACAGTGGTCTAGAAGTTTAAGAGTCAGCAAGGTATCACTCACTGTGCAGGCTGAGAAGCAACACAGTTGTTCCTCTGTTAAAATTTTACATTAACCTGAGAAGCTGTAGTTCTGAGACAGAGGACTTACAAATACCTTTGGAGAAGACAAGCTACCATGGCCTCTGCAGTCATTGCAGATAGTGCTCATCATCAGTGCCCAAAGGCTGGATGGAGGAGGCTAATTACTGAAGCTGTCAAGATGATATGGGAGACACAGAAGTCACTAGAGCTGACCTGGAGAAGACCCTGAGCGCACAGTGGAACATAAAAACATCTGTCACCCCAACATCTCCAGGAAAGGAGTCATATCTAGAGTCCTCCACTCTCAGCTGAGGAAGGCCAAGCAAGCTTATATTGCTGAACACCAGGCAAAATATTTTTAATTTTAAAGTCTCCATTAGCTGGTCTTCCAGTCTAAGAAAAATTTTGAAAATCATCTCTCAGCTGTAGTGTTGAATATCTCCTAATGTGATAATGGCCTCTTCATGAAGCAACTTTTCACCAGTGCTGCATACTGTAAACTCTCTCTTAAATTGACACAATCCCCTATCAGTATCAGGGCACAGAAATAAATTTTACTTTATTCGCGTGCAGAGGTGTATGCATGGAAGCTAGACCAAAATCCTAGAGAATGTATAATTATCTCCATTCAAGGAATGGGGCTGTACTATCTTACACTCTCTCACAATCATATTGATTATAGAAAACATTTGAAATGAAACTTGGCCATATGCTTTAGACCAACCACCTTTCTATCAGTCCATTGTATATTAATAATTTTGGCATCTTTAACATTTGATGAATTGTAATAACAAGGAGAAAATGCACTGATTTCTATTACTGCCTTTGTTACACATTTCATGCATGTTATGTCTATGAGTTATTTATACCTTCGTTTTCCACTAATTATTATGCATGTTGTGATCCTCTAAATATGATAATTTGTTTCTGCTCCTATTAGGGAGACAGAAATGTCTTAAACAAGAGCACAACAAATATTGAATGACAAATACCAGACAATGAAACACCCTTCTTCAACACCAGTTTTAATAGATGAACAATTATTTGCTCTATTATTCTTGAAACATGCTGGATTTAGCAAGGCAAATTCACTGCCTGTTGTTTGCAACATCTTCTAGAAGAGTTTTTTTAAAAACATTGAAAAGCTCTAATTTCAAATATAATGTCTTCTGTTGTAGAAGTTATATAAATCAATGTTGCTAACTGAGGGTATCAAAATGAGTGGAAGAACTTACGTGACTATTCAGATCTGGTAACCTCAAGGGTCATTTCATTTTAACCACATTTCATTCTTTAAAATTATTCAATTTTTTCACATCAAAGCATAAGCTGAATGAACTGCTTAACATGTCTATCCCTGTTCTTTAGTATAGGCATTGTAATTGCTTGGTCTCTATCTATAATTATATCATTTAATTGGTATTATAAGAAGTGGGTGTTTTGGTCTGTGTGTTGTCCCATTTGACTCTGGTTCCCCCAATGAGGAGAGAAGTGACAGGGATGCGACATGGATTTTAGTTTCTGCATATGCATAGGGCAGATCCTTGAATAGGGAAGCTCAGAAAGATCCAGTGGGAGGAAGCAGTAGGAGATGCACACGACTGCGGTATATCCCTACTGACATGTACTCCTAGAAGGACCCATTCTCTCGAGTTCAGAGAATCACAGATGAGGAAATTTGTTTCTTCTGTTCATGTCACGAATGTCAAAGAGTAAAAGGTTGGAAGGAATGCGCTTCGATAGAGCAATGCCTCTCCTAGACTCTCCTTTGACACTTGGTCACAACATAGTTTGGCAAATTCACTTGATTGGAAGGAGATTCTATTCATCACTTAAACTTCTGTAGACAAATAACACAGATTATATAACATAAACTTATGATATAAGGGAAAAAGAAGAGATTCATGGAGCTAAGATACTGAAAAAACAACACTCTCATCAGATGAAAATGATGGGACAGTTGCTCTCATGAGGGAACTTGCCTCAATAGTCTTAGCCAATATGTTAGTTTGTCCCTATGATAGCTGAACTTGCTGTATTGCCAGCTTCTTAACCTCTCAGAGTTGTCTGAATCTCAATGCTGATTGATACAGTTTGTAGAATGCTATGAGATCATTTGAGTTGAAGCATACTATATAAATATGATTTTTTAAAATAAATGTACTGTAAATTATGGGACAGCTTTGATTTACAACTATTTGAGGGGTTTTAAATGTTCCACTTCATACAGTCACTTTGACCATTTGGATGCTACAAGACTTAGCAGTCCCAGAGCAATACGAAGCCAGAGGAAGAGAAAATTAAAGGCCTATGATTTTTCTTTCTTTCTGTTTGAGGATAGGGTTCACAAAAACCCACACTTAAAACAAAATTAGTTTTTTATTGGTCAGTCATTTGAGGAAATAAAAGCAATTAAATGGCACATTGATTTTAAATTTCCTTCTTCCACACTTCATGTGTATGTCCTCTGGGAACTAACAATGAAATATTTTTATTTTACATCCACCTCTAGCTATGGCATAATACTTCACAAACCATGCTTGCACAGCTTTCTGCAAGACGGAGCCCTGCAAATTAATCTGACCTCATATTCTCCTTAAGCAAATAAAATAGTGAGGGGTGAGATATCATTTTAGGAACAACTATGTTTGGGTTATACTAGGGACAGGCAGTTCAGGTAGCTTACTTGTTGCATTGAAAAATTCACTGGAACAGATCTTCTAGGTGATGCTGAGCACTGGACTTCAGCTTTTCTCTCCTGTAGCAAGGGAAGTATCTATATGGACCCTGCCTGGATTAACCATAAGGCCAGAAAAACAGCTATATCCAGTCCAGTCAAAGATCGTTGTCGCCCAGCAGCCTGCCTCTGACAGCACTTAAGATCAGACACTTAGGCAAGAGTATAAGATTAGGTAAACTACACAGTAATATTCTGCCAGTCTCCAGCAGTTTGTAGCTCATATTTGAGCCAAAGGCATTACCTTTATATTTAATAGTCCTCAGTGGATTTTTTTCATTAATTTGACCATTCACTTTGAAACCACATAAATATTACCATCCACAGTATCCCGCAATAAGCAGATTAGGTAGCTATCTCATGCACTAAACCTTTGGGAAAAAAAAGCACTTTTAATGTGAATTATTACTTCATGCAAATAAAATTAAAGATCTTATAAAGAAGGTCAAGGATCATTAATAGGCAGAAAAGGTTCTTCAAAATATGATCCCTTTGACTGTGTTTTCTCAAATCAGTTTGGACCATAGGAAGAAGGTGGTAAACTGTGTATACATCACAAAGCAGCAATGTAATAGATTGTTCAGTGCTAATTAACAAATATCCCTTCGTTGTGAATCAGATATTATTCTCTTTTTGTTGTTTTATTGGGGGGATTGGGTTACAGTCAAAGAATACAAATGTTGAATTTTAGATTGACAATAACTATTAAAAAGTTATCAAATTCACATTTAATTATGTTGATGGCTTTAACTGTGAAACTCATTTTCCTTTAATGTGTTGTTTGGGGGGGGTTAAACAAATCGATCTAAAAATATTCTGTGTCTTTTGTTCTTTTTGTGATGAACAAAATCTTTCTTTAAATATAAGGGAACTATGATCTCCAGGTTATAGAAAACAGGTTCCAACTCTTTTGCTTCTTATGGGTGCACCCCTGAACTCAGTCTCTCTGCATTTTCAACTGTGAAGGCTGCTCTGTTATCAGGTATGATACCAGCTGCACTCTTGACTGCCTACTTTGGGGTATTCACTTCCACTGTAGGTAAACAACTCAGATGATTAAAGCAAAGCTACTCTGTGTGAGCTATCAGTAATAAAACTCTTCATATGCCCTTGGTAAATAAAAATGGATTGTTAATTTCAAAGGTAGATACGAGGAAATGAAAAAGGAGCAAAGAAATCCCCCGTCTTCACAGTCACAAATTCAAGTCTGGAATCGTGATTTTTTGTTTCCTCTCCCATAAGAGAGAGGGAAAACATTGTTATCATCAATAAACACAATAGTAAGTCCAAGGAATTATACAGCACTCTTCATCTCAAGCCCCTCAGCAGTTTATAATCACTAATTAATTAAGCCTTGCAGCATTTCTGGAAGGGATATGCAACTTGAATAATGTATTTCTCAGGGGACCCAAATTGTAGGCTCTTTTTATGACCCACAGGTTAACTGGAAAGTTCTGGATCCAACATATCTCAAGACCTAAGATGTTAATGTATTTTTAAACTCATTCAACTCCAGTGAAATAGTCCTGCTCTGAAGCCTGCCCCACAGAGGTGGAGGAAACAGAGCACAGACAGATGTGACGGTGAAGGAAAGTGGTGGGAATTTAGAGCTGATTGCACTTTACTCCACATGCTCAGAACTTCACTTAAGGTTTGCTTGTCAGGTGTGTTCTTCCAGAGAATTTCTTACCATGTAAAGCTGGCCTGTAAAAACATGTACAATGATTATACTCGTCCCACCTACATTAATGCCTTCCATAGATTTAAGGTATAACACAGCCACTTTATGCCTAAAGGGCACAAGAACTTTTACAGACAGCATTTGTTGTATCGAAACCCCAGTCTGCTGTAGAGTAATCTTGAATAACTTTGGTAAAGTTGTTAAGTGGGTTCAGATCAGCACTTACGAGGCCTAGTCTGAATGTAAACTGACAATATGAAATAATAATAGTCTCTAAGAGAGAGAGAGAGGCAAAAAAATTGTGACTATTGTGAGTGAAGGATTTCAGTAAAGCACTTTCTGATGCCCACGCAACAACTGGATTTTTTCCTTTCAGATACATCCAAAGCACAAACATGCCTCTAAGGTTCCTCCAGTCTTTCAATAAACCTAAATTCTGCAGCTGATTTCTAAAATACTTTCTTATAATTCAGAGTACTTAAAGGAATATAGAGCCAAAAGTGTACAGAGAGATTCTCTGAGCTGCTGTCACAGTAAAAGCTGACATCTCTTTTACTTAAAATACTAATTATCTCATCTATCATCAGAATATGAATTAAAGTGTTAAATGATATACTGATGATCAGTTTGCAATATTGATTTATAAAAACTTGAACCACCCTCTTAAAGGCTGACAGAAGGGAAGATTTATGTTAAAGTACTGCTGTTCCAGTAGAATGTGTACTAACCAGAAAGAAGAAGACAATACACATTTTAACAATAGTGCATTGATTAACACAGTACAGAAAACAAAAGGGAGAAAACAAGCAAACTGGTAAACTAAAGGAGTGATCTGGATTCTTCTCAATTTAGAAACATGACACTTGAATGGGATTTTTTCCAGGTTAGGAGAAGCAAACTATCCTGTGTTTTAGTATTTGGTCCCCACCAAAACTGATTAACCTAAAGAAAGCTCTCATATTCTGAAGAAGTGGTCAAAAGTTCCCAGGTAATTAAAAGTGAAAACCAACAAAAAAGCCAAAAACAGACAATTAAGGATGTTGACTCATTATTAGTTTATTATTTACAGTCCACCAGTACATAAGTAGGTGAGACAGATAATCAGTTTTGTTTGTTCTGTTCAATCTATCTCCATTTTGCATGAGTTCTACTATAATCTGCAGATCTCTTGGATTCATCCTGTGATAAACCTAATATTTGACTTTTTTTTTAATGCATGTGCTCGCTACATGCATGGCTACATGACTATGCTTTGTAGAAACATTTATTTGAACCTGTCCTAATGCTAGCATACTTTCATATTGAGTCATTGGTAAAGAATTACTGCATGCAGTCTAGTCAGTCTATCTGATAATCTAAACATCATTCTAATTTTATTATTCTCAAATCTGGATACCCTTTCTGCATACCCAGAATGACACCAGTCTCTTGGAAAGCGTTCAGTATCCTCCTGTCCCCCTCTCTTAGTTTTAAACTAAGATCGGAGAAAGAGAACCACACACATGTACTTCGAAAAGGTCAAGTTCTGCTCTCAGCGACAGCACAATACCTGAATATAGACTTCAGCCCTAATGGCTGCTTTCTGTCAGACTATCTGATGAATAAAAATGACAATAATTTCTCCCTTTCAGTAGTTACTGAGTTCTAAAAAATAACATCAGCACAAGAAAAGCGCTGCTGATGAGTGAAGTTTTGATTATAAGCACATAAATATGTTCTCATTGATCTAAATATGAAAGTAGTAGAAAAATAATCATAGTGAGTATATCAAAACAGATGATGGCTTCTGGCTTGTATAACATATCTTCTGCATGTGTATCCTATAGCACTATAGCATAAATAGAAACAAAACCATGTCATTGTAGCTCCAATTTAGTCTGAAGCAGACCACTTAAAGGCCACCACATCACATATGGCTGTGATTCACTGAAACCACCACCACCACAAACCATTGTACACAACATTTAATCACTTGCTTTATGCAAATCTATTAATTGACTTGGTTACATAAGCTTTTTTGTTCTTGTTATTGTTGGTGATTTGCAAATTTCAATATGATTTATTCATTTACCTCTCCTTAGCTGGTTGTCATCTTGCAATATTGAGACAGATTTAGGTTTTCTTTATGTCTGTGTTCTGTAGAAGTTTCTGTTCTAAATCAGTACATTTCCATAGGCCTCAGAGCACCACTAAAATAAGACAGCCACACCCTCTGCTAAAAGGAAAGCATACAATTTGTCAGTGCTTTTTCAACTGAAGTCAAAATAAGTAAAAAACAAAACTTTGTGAATACTTTTTTATTTTCACTGGGTCTAGCAATTATGCATACAAACCTTACAAAGTGTCAGATAGAGAAAAACTGTTGTGAATACTCAAAAAAATCAACGTCTGTTTTCTTTTAATGTCAACTAAAATAATACGTGAAATGCATCTTCTGGAAGTGATTCACAACAGGTGAAAAATGAACTTTAAAATCAGTGAAAGGATTAGACATGTAATCTGAAATTAAGGGGCTGCAAGATGAAGCCAAGTGGAAAGAGGGGATGCAAAGGTCAGATTCTTGGTGGGGCTAAATTAATGAAGTGCCTTAGCAGTACACCTATACCAAGGGAGAGCAATAAGGAATGTAATGACATGATGATATATAGGGTTTGCTATACAAGTTCTTTCTATGCAAGATTTTTCTATGGAATTTCTCTATCGCTATATATTCTTCTGTATTCTTGAAAAAAAAATATTTAAAAATATGATTATGGTACTATTTTATATTTATTATTTATATATTGTTTTATGTCATTATTTGTATTATGTATTACCAGAAAGATCCAGCTGAGTTGGGACATCATCGGTTTCAGGCACTCCAGGTTTCATAAATCTGAACTGACTCTTTTCATTTGCAAGAGTTGATAAGACAAGAACTGTGCTGGGTTTTGGGAAAGATATTTGAGGCATGAACAGAGTGAAAAATATGGTGTTCTGCAAGTCTAACTCAAATGTCATTGTACTTCATAGTTTTTTACTTTCAGCTGAGACCAGAGGGAAAAGGTCAATAACGAGTAAGTGGCTTCAGCTGAGGACAAGATCCCTTGAAGGAGAATATTGGAACAAGACTGTTGACAAAACAAAAACTATCCAGAGTAAAAACTGTGTCTTGGCAATAGAAAATGGATACTTCTCTGCTCATGCACACCTTTCCATTGCTACACAGTCTCTAGTCACTTGTCTCTAATATTCTGACTGGCAGCTTCTAGAAGTCTGTTCTGGGCATGCGATCACAGTATTTTTGAGGCAGGCTTTCTGGAAAAGCAGACTGCACAGTTTGAAAGGGGTTTCTTGGGTTTTATTTCTCATTCACAGAGAACAGTACCTGATATAGAAGTTGTGAATGAGGGTTTGTTTGGGATTAATGTTTTGTATTTACCTTCTGTTGATGCATCCATAGGTTTCCAAGTGCATTGCAGCCAGGATGCAGAAGTAGCTCAATCTGCTGGTAGCAGGAGCGAGCAGACCCAGTACAGCTGCCTGGGTGCTCCTGTGCCGCTGTGCGTCTACTCAGGATGCACACACGTGAGTGCATGGTACTTGCCTGTGTACTGTGGCAAGACCTAGAGAATTTGCTCCATAATGGGGATCATAAAATGCTTTCAAAAGGCTTTTCAAGGGCCTGAAAAAAGTAAAGAAAAGTCTCCCACTCATGAAGTCTTTATTTCCCGATTTTGACAGGATGTTGGTACAGAAAGCTCAGAGAAAGAGGATGAATCCTAATGCCTGAAAATGTACATGATTTGGGTATTACACTGTCAAGGAACAAAGGCAGTTGCAGCCTTAAGAGCTTGAGTGTGCATCCTGGCATGATCTTAGGTATTTCCAGTAAATCCACTGCTCTGTTCAGATTTTTCTATGTATTCACCAACAAGAATATTCTTTCGCTTCTTTTGTCATCAAACCTAGGTGAGATTCTATAAACATGTCCACAGACTCTGACTGACCACAGGGCTTCCTATGTTTCAAACTTTGGACTTTCTGCCTGATGGCTCCACCATATATTGGTGCTGGAAAATTAAGATTCATGTAGCCCAAATATTTAAATGGCTTGGTGTTGTGCACAGACTGGCTGCAAGTCAGGCAGGAATTGAAACACAGCCAGTATTTTAAAATTGAGGATTTATCCAGAAAAAAAGACTAATATTCCTGAAATTGCCAGAACTGCATTTTCTCACTCCTATTTTATCTCCAGGAGTTTTTGATTAAACTTTGCTGGGGTTGAAAACAACAGATAAAGACCAAAATTTAAAAATTAAATTTAAGCATGTATACTGTGATAAAGTTGCAAGCAAGTGAAAGAAGGGTAATAATGGAAAGTGTTTGCCTCTTAACATACCTGTTGCTATCAGCTTCAGACATACTCTAAAAAAGCCCTAGATAAAGCCTAGGTAAAGCCGCCCAGACAGCTTTGGTCTCCATCTGGGCTTCCTCCAAGTTCGCTGAGCTCTAATTGAGACAATGAAGAATTCTGTTAGTTTCTAACATGTCACTTATCTGAAGTCACAGAAACATTATCTTTACTCAGCAAAATGCACTTTGCTTTTGAAATTAAGTTCATTGAACCAGGTGACCTGCTGCTGGCAAAACTAGATGGAAAAGGATTTGATGTTCACAGTATCTAGTTCTTCAAAAATACACATAAGCTCGCTTATTTCTATTGCTTAAACAGATCCAAATATTTCCTATTCACAATAACATTTGAAATGTAGAACGTAAAACATAAAACATAAAGCTTCAGCTTTTGCCGGTTTTCATCATTTGATGTAAAACCCTGTATTGCTTTCCTCACTAAAAACAGAAAATAGTGAAATTATGTGCATTACAGCATCATGGATTTGTCAACAAGCCATAAAATCTTTCATTGACTTAAACAAAGGCAGATTATTTGGTATAAGTATTCTTTAGGCACAGTACTATTTGCTTAAAATTGCATAGAGCCTGAACAGCATTTCCACAGAAACATAAAGAAGGAAAGAATTTATAATTATAACTATGAAGCCATGCCTCAGAAGATGATCAGTCCTCAAAGTGAGTTGCACATTGGAAAAAGCAAATATGTGGAAGGTATGTTTGTTGATTATTTATTTATTTTAGATTGTATATCAAGTCTTACACAAAACTGTTCCATAAAGTGTATCTGACAGTAGGAGGTCAGAATTTTTGTGGGTTTTTACAAACTGTATTTGTGATAAAGGCTTCCCACAGCTGATAAGAAGGAACATTTATGGGACCTTAGCACCTAGACATAAATTCAGCCATGTTGTATGAAGTAGCATATTTCATGTGGGAGAAATAGTAATCTATTTTTAGTTCATCTGTGCTCCTAAGAAATGTACCGTTCCTCCCACAGTAAGAACTTACTGTACTTTCACACCTCAGTGGACAGTTAGTAAAACATTTCAAGCACAAAATCCACTGAGATTCAGTCAAGTGTGTTAAAGACTTGAAAGTCACTCACTGAGAATTGCAAATGCTCATTATGAGTTAGTTAAGTCCAGTTCCTCCCTGATTAGTACAAATACTTCAGCTCTTCCTTCTCATTCTTTGGTCAAATACCTCATGCACTATAAATCCATTTTCAGTTTGTTTGCTTGTGCTTTCTGTTATGATATTAAAAAAACCATTCATTCATTCCTTCAAATTCTGCTTATTTAGCAAGTTAAGTTTCCAGCAGCATTCTGTAGAAAATATAGAGCTCAGGCTAAGCTTTCAAAAGTCATAATATATTTGATGAGCTTTATACAGAAGTTTTTCCACTGTTAGGAATAATATTCTGTCCACAGAGTAAATTAGGCAGCTAGTCCTACCATTGAAAAAAAGCAGTAACATCAAATACTTTTCATCATATAACCTCTTTCTGAATTGCTTAAAATGCGCATAGTAACTATTTTAACTGAAAATTTGTCATAAAGGGTTTTTTTTTGGTTTTTTCTTTATTTTTTTTCAATTATTTTATCAAAAGTAGTTTGTCCATTGTGAAGTATACAACAACACAGTTCTGTCCAAATTTAACATTTCCTTAGCTGTTTCTTTGAAAAAGAGAAGTGATTCCATGCTTTGGAAGATGTGCTTTTGAAGATGGCACAAGCATAATCCTAGAGAGAGTGGTAAGATAATCAAACAAGATTTGGTCAGGCTGCACTTCAAGGAAAAACATTCATTTGCACAAGTTCAGCACTTGGCAGCATGTCCTTGCTACAGTTTTCTTCAGATTTACCCAAAGTTGGACAATCTGAATGATCTCACCGATACTAAAAATTGTAACATTATCAGACTGCATCTGAGAACCAGCATGCAATCAGCTGCGTCCTCTGATAAGACACACGCTCCCAAGCAATTCCTAGGAATGTGTCAGAGTTTAGTATAGGTCATGAGTGAGTCCCAGATGTGTAGAAAAGTTGATGCTACTCTGGCATACTTCCCTGGCCTAATTCCTCAGCTAAATCTGTTCACATGCATGTGCAATCCCAATCCACCCGCAGGAGTAGTGGAGATCCCCTCATTATTTTCCACGGCCAAGCAGACAGGGAAGAGGTATGTTCAAAGGAGACCCTCTCTTCATCCTGGGGGCCCTCCACTGGGCTTGATCCAGGAAGTCACTGCCTGGCATGCACTGACTGGGGAGCCCAAACTGGAGGTGGCCCTCCCAGAAAGGTCATGCATGGGCCAAAGAGACAGGAGGAATCAACTCCTTTGAGTTGCTGGCTACACTCCAGAGTCACCCACTGTGTGAGCATCCTTCATTATCACAGAGGTGTGCTGTTAGCTTGTGGTCAGCTGCTTCATCACCAGGACCCAAACGTGTTTTTCTGCAAAGCTGATCCCCACCCAGTCTGCCCCCAGCCCACACTGCTGCATGGAGTTTCTCCATTCCAGGTGCAGGACCCCACTCGTGCCTTTGTTAAATTTTATGAGGTTTCTGTTAGCCCGGTTCTCCAGTTTGTAGAGGTTCTTTTGAATGGCATCTCTGCTCTCCGAAGTATTCACCTATGCTCATTTTGGTGTCACCCACAAGTTTTCTCAGGGTTGTTAGCGACAACACTATCCAGTACTGGTCCTAGTGTTGTCCCATGATGGCACCACTAGTAGCTACCTGTCAGTTTTGTACTGTTAATCACAGCTCTTGGTGCCTCGTGACCCAGCCAGCAATCAAGCCACTTGTAGTCTATTTCCTAAGTCCATGTCTCACCCATTTCTCTTGCTAAAGTCAAAGTAAACAACACTGTTTACTTTGCTTACCTTACCTTTTCTCTTGCCCACCAAGACAGTCTCTCAAGTGCCAAGCAGAGGGAGAAGAATCTCTTCCCTCAACCTGCTGACTGTCCTCTTCCACATGAAGGAGCACTGCTGATTCCTGCCCAGCTTGCTGTCCACCAGGACCGCCTGGTCTTATTCTGCAAAACTGCTTTCTAGGCAGCCAGCTCCCAGCTTGCATTTTGTTGCTTGGATCTATATCGGGAACCATTGCTCCTGTACAGGTTGGTATACTCTTTCGAGTTACTTAATTCTACTGGATGTCTGGCCGAAGGGACATCATCTAGTCATCCATGACCTGGGTTTTAAATTTAGTGGACCCCCTGACCTATGTCAGAACTGGGCCTCATTTGGCCTAGGACCATGGGAGGAAGTGAGGATGCCTGGGAGGATTGTACTCTTGGCCACCTCTGTTCATTACCATCACTTGATCACCTAGATCAGATAGATAGTGAAGGTTCAGGGTTCAGAGATGACGAGTCAGGAGAGGTAAATCTGGATGTGGACTCTTCCATTACCCACCACTTCGGATTCCCCTCCACACCCTTGCTTTCTGTGAATCATGGTGTTCGTGGTTATTTTCATGGTTTAACCCAGCAGCTGGTAACTAGGACCTGACAGCTGCTCGCTCACTCTTCCCCTTCCCCCGCAGTGGAACAGGGAGGAGAATAGGCAAAAATTAAAACTCACGGGCTGAGATAAAGACAGTTTAATAAGACAACAAAGGAAATAAAGGAAATACTACTACTAATAATACTGATGATAACAATGATAATAATGAATCTGCAAAACAAACTATATACAATAGAATCTTTCTCACCACTCTACAACTGATTCACAGCCAGACTCCGAGCAGCAATCGCAGAATCTGGAAACCATTAATTTCATGAAATTACAAAAAAAGTTCCAACTCCCAGACAAGAGAGGACTCAAACACAAGGAAATGAGAGAGAAAGAAAGATTCCTGCCCCTCAGCCAACTCCCATTCACAAACTGAGCATGACGTCTATGGTATGGAATATTTCCATTGGCCAGCTTGGGCTAGCTGCCTGCCTCTGCTCCCTCCCAGCTCCTGCACATCTGCTCAGTAGCTGAACACGAGAGACTGGAAAAAGCCCTTGATTTCTTAGCACCTGAAATCATCAGTGTTACCAAAATTCTTCTCCTACTAGATTTAAAACACAGCAGCTAGGGGGAAGAAAATTAACTCTATCCCAGACAAAACCAGGACAGTTATCTATAGAAGAATAGCCCTCTCAAAGACCCCAGTGGACATCTGAGAATAGCAGGAATTCAGAGGTACCCTGAGGTGTGTTGGCAGCAACAGCAAGCAGGTTTCTCAAAGGGTAGCTTCCTAAACCTTACAGGCAGGTTGATGTGCCATGAATGGGACAAACCAGAAAGGAATATATACCCTTGAGGTGTACAGAAAGTATGTGCCAAGGCCAATGACAACTAACAGAGCTGCGACAGGCCAGTTACTCCAGGGAGCAATGAGTTTAACTGCCTGGATTTGAGTTACCAGTTGTGCCATGCCAATTAGCCTCAAGAGCAAAGAATGGGTTTGGACATGTTTTATTTACTAGTGTAAACACAGGAAGGAAGTTCCCATCCTTGGCAACTTTTCATTCTGAAAACTTAGGTTCAGGGCATACAACAGCAAAAAACCACTTTGTTTTACAGTCATACTTGGTTGCAAGCCTTGAGGAAATCTGTTAGTCTCAACTTGTACAGTAACTGTTCTTTACTTTGTGCAATTAATTACTGTTTTCCTAGTGAGCAAGACTTCGTATCGCTAACTTATAAAACAAATAAGAATGTAAATTATATGTTAGAAAGAAGGTTGAAAATTAATAGGAAAGTAAGACAATCAATAGTTTGCGCAGAACTATACCCTCCAGCATAGAAAACCTAGATCTTACATAGCCTCAGTGCCTTTTGGGATGAATGGAGCACAGTTTGGAACTTGACTCTTTTCTCTACAGTAACCTAGTTTATTCCTTCAACAAAGGAAATATACCCGCTTTCCAGTGTTTCTCTGCTCTTTAGCCAGTACACAATTAGGAAAGTGGGGTGTGTCTCCCTCAACTGCTTAGTACTGGTTAAAGGTAATATTACACCTAGTATGTGTTTGAAGGTGATCTGTGCTGTATTAGGGGCGTGTACTCCAGTCTGTTGAAAGAATGAATTGCGAAAATAAGGCAAAAGAGACTTCCAAGTTCAGTGAATCCAGCATCCTCCTATTCGTGTCAACCATGGTGAGAATTTGCCTAATTTGTTGTTGATAGCCATTAAATGAGTTGACGTTTTGTTAATTCTTGCTGTATTCTCAGTTTTGTAATTTCCTGTGGCACTAAGTTCCACAGTTTACAGTTAGTGAATGGAAATCTACTTGAATCAGTTTGTAACTGACAGTTTTTTAATGTCCTCATGTTTCTTCGCATTGGCATTATGAGACGAACAGAATTTTCAAATTTCTAATGTTTTTCTCATATAATGTACTTCTATCATGCCTCTTTCTTCTGTTTCTTTAGTGATCTGTCCTAACTGCTCAGTTTCTTTTCATATCCAAGCACTTCCAGTCCACAGGTCATAATTCTCAATATCCTAAGAACTGACCCAAGTTCTGCATCGGTCCACTGGTCATAATTCTCAATACCCTAAGAACTAACCTAAGTTCTGCAATGTCCCATTTAGGTCAGGTGATCAGCACTGTGCACTCCAAATGAGGTTCCATCATGAATTAAAAAAAGGCATTATATGCCAATGTTAATTACCCTATTAGTCTTCATGTAACCTACTTCTTGTTAGACTCCCAGCTACAGCTGCATATCAAGTAATCTATAGCAATTTCCAGGTCTGCTGTAGCAGTTGCTTCCATAAATTTAGAGCCCTCTGAGGTGTAGAAGTGTGAACTTCCCTTTTCTATGTGAAATGAAACATTTATTATGTTGATGAGTAAACTACTTGAATTAAGCCTCTCCAAAGTTTCTTTCAACCTCTAACCTTTCCTAACTGAAATGACTGAGTGATATCTGCAAACTTTAGTATGTAGAATCACCACTGTCCTACAGTCCTTTTGAAACTATTAATAGACATTAAACAACAAAAGTTTGAGTGCAGTAAAGTGCTTGCTATGTTTGGTTGGTTGTTTTGTTTTGATTTGGTTTTTACCTGGACATTTAATTGTGCTCTTTGGCCTTTTCTTCACGACAATGTTGCCACTCTTCTCAAGATTATTTTGTTTCATAGAATCATAGAATCTTAGAATATCTCAAGTTGGAGGGGACCCATAAGGATCATTGAGTCCAACACCCTTCTCCTTGCAGGACTACCTAAAACTAAACCATATGACTAAGAGTGTTGTGTGGACACTCCTTGAACCCTGGCAGGCTTGGTACCATGATCACTTCCCTGGGGAGCCTGTTCCAGTGACTGACCACCATGTCAGTGAAGAAACTTTTCCTAATGTCCAGTCTGAACTTCCCCTAATGTAGCTTCATTCCATTTCCTTACATCCTGTTGCCAGTCACCAGAGAGAGGAGACAAGTGCCTCTCCCTTTGCTGTCCTTCTTGAGGAAGGTGTACACTGCCATGAGGCCATCCCTCAGGCTTTTCTTGTCCAAGTTGAACAAGCCAAGCGACCTCAGCCACCCCTCGTAAGTCTTGCCCTTGAGGCCTTTCACAAGGTTCTCGCCCTCCTCTGGACACGCTCGACTAGTTTGAGGTCCTTCTTACACTGAGGCATCCAAAATTGCAAACAGTACTCGAGGTGGAGCCATACCACTGCATTGTCAATTGGGACAATCGCCTCCCTTGACCGTCTAGCTATGGCACCCCAAGACACAGTTGGCCCTTTTGGCTTGTTTTTTCTACAGAATCTTATTCAGGACCTTGTCAAAGGCTCTTCAGTAGTTTTATCAAATGATGTAAACCCATCTATCCCTTTATAGATACATTCAAAGAACTAAAAAAAACTAAAGGAAACTGGGAGGTGTGGTAGACACACCGGAAGGCTGTGCTGCCATTCAGCGTGACCTGGACAGGCTGGAAAGTTGGGCAGAGAGGAACCTGATGAGGTTCAACAAAGGCAAATGCAGG
>Ga0065711_1035753_pt1 | contig 21879 bp, 4 predicted proteins | sample Hoacrofraction12_FD_59098 | JGI IMG/M metagenome (GOLD analysis project Ga0065711, IMG submission 59098) | Hoatzin crop microbial communities from Cojedes, Venezuela - Epithelial fraction 12 v2 (version 2) | ecosystem: Host-associated > Birds > Digestive system > Esophagus > Crop | place... | reverse complement strand
TTCTTTCTTTCTTTCTTTCTTTCTTTCTTTCTTTCTTTCTTTCTTTCTTTCTTTCTTTCTTTCTTTCTTTCTTTCTTTCTTTCTTTCTTTCTTTCTTTCTTTCTTTCTTTCTTTCTCTGTCTCTTTCTCTCTTCCTTTCTTCCTTTCTTCCTTTCTTCCTTTCTTCCTTTCTTTCCTTACTTTTCTTTCTTTTCTTTCTTTTCTTTTTTCTTTCTTTTCTTTCTTTTCTTTCTTTCTTTTCTTTCTTTCTGCCTGCCTGCCTTCTTTTTCTTTCTTTCTTTCTCTCTCTCTCTCTCTCTTTGTCAGTGTATCCACATTTTCAATATTATTGTTGCTGTGTTATATCATGATCCTTCTGGTGAGTGTAACAAAGACAAAGAAAGAAGCTCCTCCTGTGGGAACACTAACAATTACCATGGTTGAAAGTAGGAAACAGAACAGAAATTTGAGGTTACGTTTCATCTCCATACCTGTTGCTTTCATTAGAAGTGAGATGGTCGCTAATGGTTTCACCTTTACTACTTGTTACATTTGCTGTAAGTCAGGCTATGAGCCTTTCCTGAGCTGCTCCTTTTAGATCAAGAGTTTTTAGTCTCTGTGTAACACCCCTCAGGATACAGGAAAGGGTGGCACATTGCACTTCTGAGCACAGCCACAGCAGACGGTAGAAAGGAGCAAGACAGATCAATATCAGCTATGAAAGTTTCAGCTTTTTTGAATTGAAAGAATGTCCGGATAATATTGTAAGTCTTGTGAGTCCAGGAACCAGAATATGTCTTAGTACCAAGGTGGTTTGCCTGTCTGCCACTCACAGTCACTGCTGTAAGAAGTGACACTTGCATTGTAATATGTGGAAACTCTGATTGAGCCTTTTTTCATCACAGCAGCGTTTGGGTAGGTGCTACTGAGCATGCAAAGAACGGGAGGGGGCCTAAAGGAGAAGTCGAATAACCTCAAAAGCTCAAAAAATGCTTTCTGCTTCTGTCAGTGCCTTCTGCTTCCAAGCATTTGCAGTCTCAGATTAACTACCTGGCTCTTATTTTCTTCTGGCTTTTCCCCACTGGAATAATTATTCTTCTAAATAGTCTTTCAGCATCAATGATCTTCACTTAGATAGTAGTTGTGTGGAAGTCAATGGCTTTGTGTTAATTTTCTCCTTTCAAATGAAAAGTAAATCATATGTTTTAGCATATGATTAGCAGCTGTTGTTGGAGGAGTTATAGCTACCCTCTTCAGGTAGTGGAGAACAAAGTCGCCCAGCTAGTCAGCTCTGCATGCCTTCAAGGTGATGGTTCTAATCTGTTGAATTCTGCATGCATCTAAGATGAGGTGCAAATTTGGAAACATACACTTAAATGTATAAGCCTTATTTTGTCATGTATTTACCTTTTGAAAACAATGGGAACTAGTAATGAAACAGAAGCTGGATATTCTGTGCCTTCGTGGATATGGATCCGCATCAGTTAGAACATGTCTATACTTTCATGTACATACACAGAAATTCTTAGAAAATTCAGCTTGCTGAATAGTATTTGAACCAAAATCAAAAAAATGACATTGGAACAACATAGCTTTCATAAATGCGTTAGTGTTGTTCTTGTTTGTTTGCTGTGGCTATGGACATTTCTCATATTCATGATACGAAGTCAGAACAAGACTGTTCCTGTCCCAAGGGCTCACATCCTATTACAAGAGAAGAGGCAAGTGGATGCTGTAAAGGGAAACACGTTTGCAGTATGCGGAACACTAGCAGCAGTGTAAGAGTGGCGTTGAATCCCAGTTTTCGCACAAAGCTTGTGATTTTTGTTAAGTGCTGTCATCTAGAATTGATTTATGAACTTAGTTTTCGTATGTTTTCATTGGTTCTAGCATGCACAATTGTGGACAAAACCAAAATATGGAAATGTGACACTGAATAACTAGGTCACCATCGTGACAAACAAAAGCCCTCCAAATGTTTGCTTCTCAGTTGTAAGCCAGTCTTTTCATTTTGGAGGGAAAGAAAGGAGTTTAAGTAGTTGAACCTAACTAATGACTGGAGTAGAGGACAGTCAAACAGCAATGCCAGCATCTCTTTGAATACTCTACTAACATTTGTGGGAAATTTAAGTTAAAGCATCTGATTTGGTTGAACTGGGACAAATTTCAGAAACAAGATCCAAAAGTACTCTTAAAGTGGCTGAATTGTGGGTTGGAAGGCATCCAAGGTGGATATGTGAAGGCAGGCTGGTGAAGTGTCCGTATAGCTGCAGGATTTGGGTTATTTTTCCCCATTTGACCACAGAGCCAAGATATTCAGTGGGCATAAAGTTCCATCAAATACATAAAATCAAAATAATTGTATAGACCCTAACAGTAATGTCTGTTCCTCTTCAGAGCTCAAATTTTGCTGTCTTGGTGTCTCATGTCTGCAGTTCTCCAGCCTAAAGATCTTAGCCCCCGTGCCCACCTGAGAGAAGAAAGGCCTTTCAAATGTCAAACATAAGTGCAATGACCATTTTCCTAACCACTCTTCCAGATGCTCAGACATTTCTGAGATTGTAACACAGGGGGAAAAAAATTGAAAACAACAAAGATTACAAATCCTGTGTTCTCTTTGTCATTTTTAAGTCTCAGGATAACTTACTTTGTTGAGGTTGTAAACAAAATTTCAAAAAGAAATATTTTCTTAACACTTTTCTTCATGGCAATTGTGGCTGAACTTAGATTGCTCTAAGGGAGTCTGTGTATACTGTTGATTAAGATAGTCAAGGTAGTAGTGCCACCATGCTTCCCCAAGTGATTTAACCACCTTCTAAATGTGGAAAACCTAAGAATAATGACAATAATAAATACTTCTTGTCTAGCATGCCATAGCACAGTGAATTGGATCACGTTAGGCTTCGTCTGCTGCCTAATGCAATGTAACATAGCAGATGAAATGAATCAAATGAGTGACACTCTATTAGAGTTGAAAGATGATGACGCTTGTAAAGCAACTGAAGGGAAATATGTCAATGCAGTAGACTTCACATATTTATTGAAGTCTCGAATCTTTGCAACCCAGCAAATGCATATTTTAAGGGCTATGAAACAAGTGACTACAAATACAGCAGCATGCTTATTAGTGACCAAGCTGTTGCCTGGAACAGAATTCAGCTAAATTTTTTGTTTTCTTTGTGTGTTCAATTTTTTTTTCATTTCTGCAAGTGCTTCCTAGAGACATTGGCTTGAACTTCAAAGCATACTATTGCAAATGACTTAGTGATTATTGTGGTAGCAAGACTCGGAATTTTTAGTTACAAAAGCTCAGTAGTGCCTAAGAAAGATGATTTTAAGTTTCAGTGAGTTAAGATTTAATAATATGGATTCAAAGAAGTAGTATCCAAAAAATATTTTTTACTCTTTTCAGTATTGTAATAAAAAGTTACGGGCTTTAGGATCAATTTTAAGGAAGGTTTTAATTTGTGTTTTTTTCTTGTATTTCTTTCAACTGTTTGTTCATTTTGAAGGCTTATGACAATTTGCTGTGTGATTCATCACTTGAGCCTTTAAAAAGTTAATCTGCTAATTATCTTTCAGTAAATAAGTGTGGAGTTGCTGTAAGGGTTGCAGCCACTTAGGAAGCCTATGAAGACGTGCCTGTTCTTTTTACTTAAAGCTGTATTCTTTTTTGTCTCTGTTTTGTTTGCTTTATGAAGGCAGAAGGCTCAGTTCTCGTTTAAATAATTCTTTTCATTTGATCATTATGCTGGCATTGTGAATTAAATTTTTCAAAATATAGGCAAAAAACTGGTTCAACAGCAAATTTTAATTTATTTTTTTTAAATCTGAAAAAAGTGAAAGCACCTTTGTTTATTAAATGTGGCCTTCCCAAATACAATCTTTATTCTATAAAAATATAATGCGTTTTTATGAAGTTGTCAAATTGTTAAATTAGTTAAAAATTAAATTAAAAATAGCCTCTTCAAGAAATTTGTCTTCTAGATCAGATTTTTGTGTGTGTTCTCAAAGACAGAATATAAGCTGTGAGGTAGAAACCTGCAGTTATGAAGGGGGTGTGCCCCCATTAGTTTCTGAAATTGTTCTCCATTGATTTTAATTACGTAGGAAGCTTTCAGAGTCTGATAAGGTAGCATTAAGGACATTTGGGTACTATTCCTATAATTCTGGTTTTATAATCTGTTTGGATTTCTTTTAAATTATGCTCTGTGAATACTTATGGGTTTTAGAGTTCTTCACACTGGTTTTTCAGATTATTAAAATGCTTCTCTAATGTATCTTACCTAATAATTGACATAAATTGGTAATTTGAAATTAATGTTGCGGTTAATATCTGAAGAAAAAAATCAACGTTAAATGTCTTTGGGTTTTTGCTGTAGGTATTGCATAATAAAACCAATAACCCAAAACTAGAACAAAAATCTAATTAACTTTCTTTCTCTGTATAGCCAACTGTTTGTGAACGGGAGCTCTGTGTATTTGCTTTCCAAACATTAGGAGTGATGAACGAAGCTGCTGATGAAATTGCAACTGGGGCTCAGGTAGAATTATCTAATGCTTATTATGTGTCTGATTTTCTATAGTATTCTCAGTCTTCTCCATTTCTTCTAGTATTTATTTAGACTTGTGTTCCCCATATGCGTACTCTTTGGTAAGTATTATTTGTTTGTCCAATTTTATAGTAAGGACACTGGTTTGTGCAGGGCATTTTCAAATGGTACTAATGAGTTGCTTCCATTGTTTTGCTTCCATGTAATTAGAGTAACCGTGTTTTCTTGTTCTGTTGTACTCAATTAGGTCACCTGGGTTGATAATAAAGGCAGCCATTGTCATTTGGAGATAATTCCCATTTATTTTCACCTAATGAGCCACTACTACTCTCATGCAATTAATAACCTGCTTCCTGTTCATGGTGTTGGGATGCAGCTATCCACTGAGCATCTGTTCTTTTGATCATTAAATAACAGTGGGAAAGTCCATGCTGATGTTGCTGCATAGGCTTTTTTCTCTCTTCTCGAGGATCAGGAATTTAATATAAGCTTGCTTCCTGACTCCAGGTTCAGTTATTGATGTAGTTGTAACCATATAATTGTTTTCTGTCATAATTTTGTATGTGCATTAAAACAAAGATCATAAACAATGTTTCCAAATCACCATTTAACCTCATGTTACAGTAAATTCAAAAGTTAGAAGATCTTACGTTCAAGATCTTTTTAATATCTTAAGTTAAAAATTTACACATCTTACGGAAAAGTGCACTCTTCTCTGATTTCCTAGACTGTGCATTTACATAGTAAGCAACAGGGGTTTTTTGTAAGAGCAAACATTCAGTTCAGTTAACTTTAACTAGCACTAGTGAGTCTAGCCACTGGAAATAAACTCTTTGGGTGAGTGCCTAAATACCACCTATGGGCATATCCTCAAAGGAAGAAACTTACAGCAGTGTGCACCAGCTTCTCCACTTGAGAATATGACTGTGGGATCTGAACATCAGCTCTTCATCTGATGCCTGAACACCATTGGGTGGCTATATTCGCAACATCTGGCATACCAAATGTTGGGATACCTGTGTAAGCTTGTACAAAATGGAAAGAGGTGTGCTGATGAAGCCCCACCTCTTCCTCAGTCCCCTGAAGACCTCAGCTATGTTTTTCTGTGGAGCTAGAGTTTTATTTTTGTAATTCAGGCACTTACATGGCACATTACATGGCACATTACATGTACATTGCACATTAGTTATGAGCAAGTAGCTCTCACTTTTCTTTTTAAATACAGCTGACAGGAGAGGTGGCCCTGGTTAGCTCTCACTCTATGTTTTGTGGAGGTATCACTGTTGCAGGCACATGCAGAGCTTGCTCTAGATCTCTAGAATACCTCTGCATCTACAAAGCTTTGCTGTAGAGTACTGAAGTGATTACAACCTTAATGGTGCTTAAAAGAGTTAAGAGATTTTTTTGGTTGTTTCTTTGGACCCAGGTGACTAAAATTTGCCAGGTCTCACTCTGGTGATAATATTGCATCCAGGTCACTACATCTGATCTGGTTGAGGTCCCATTTCTGTTTGCAGAAAGAATCAGCACTTCCAGGGTTTGATTCATCTGAGCTACTTTTGACATTAGTTTAGGATGGTGTGAATCACAGCATACACTATCAGCACAGTGGTTATTTTCTCCATTGGTTATAAAGAGAGCCTAGTCTGACTAGTAGGAGGTAGGTGTTTGCACTGTGAATCTCTACATTTTGTCATATGAATCTACCTCCAAATCATTTTGTTTAGTGAAGGAGCCTAAATACAGGTTCCCATTACTAGAAATCACACCCATTTTTTTCTGCTATGCTTTCAGCTAGTTTTCTTAGGTATACACCCCTACTTTGTCATTCCCAATATAATGATAGCTCCTTCTTAATAATAAGTGATTATACTTTTTAAAACTTTCAAGCCTGAACTCATCTTGCCTTATTTTAGTCACATAGTCAAAATGACTGAAAATTAAATGCCTAATTTGTTGATAGTTCAGACTCACTATAGCAAGTCTCTGGAGGCAGACAGGCACCGTCTGAGAAACTGATGTCGTAAGAGGGAATTGTCATCAGCAAGTGTCGTCTTGTCCTCCTTGAAAATATTTTAGTCCTAATTTACGTACTTCAGTACCCACTGTTAAGGAGAAGGATTTCAGGCCCAGCTATAAGAACATTTGCTAGATCCACAGTACTTCCTATTACCAAGGAACACATATGCTTTGTATTGTAATGTTTGTATTAGGCTTACCTCCCAGTTTAAGTTGCTCTGCGTTCCATCAGCTCAAAACAATGATCTCAGGGGAAATCAGGGGTTTAAGTAAGCCTAATCTATGCACATTTTCTGCCATGCCAGAGCGATATGCAGGTATCGTGGTGAGAAACAATACAAGAGTCAACAGCTTGTTTAAAGGAGGACTTCGAGATGGTGTTCTAAGAACTGTGCTAGTTTTAAGCCAAAGCCCTCTCCTGCAAATGATAAAGCAAGACAACTTTGAGTCACTGTATTAAGAGATTTGGGGACTCAAGCAACTCTTCCCTAGTAGTGTTTTGTGACTGGAGGCAAAGCAGTGCTTGTGAGAAGCCGGGTGTATGAACTCAGGCTCAATTTCATGGCAATAGATTTACTCAGTTGCAAGCCTGTTGCCTGACCTGGCTGTGTATGCAGACTCCCGGTCTCCTTTGCAAAAGCTAATGGAGATGCCCTGTTTTGAAGCATTCATCACACTTGCAGGTATTATAAACAGGAAAGAAATCAGAGCACCATGGAGGAAGGAATCATTATGTAAATAACTTCATTTTTCAATATATGTGAGACATTTTGTAAGTGGAATGAACAGAATATTTTTCAACTGATAGAGAAAATTGTCCATTCATGCTAAAGGAATGGAGGAGGAGAATGGCAACAGTATGACTCACTGCAGCACAGTTCCTTTTCCCTTTCATCATGATTCTTATTTTCATTCTGCTTCTCTAAAGGACCATTATTTTTTTTCCTCCAAATTATCAGATACATTGGCAGATATATAATAACTTCTAGACTAGCTTGAGCTGTGAGATGAGATCTGATCTGTGTGGAGTTGTGGGAGGAACCAGGGATGCCTGCTAAGTATGACTCATGTCAGCTTTTCCTTTCTTTCATGGAAAAGTCTGTTTTCACACAGCAGTGTTTTCAGAAGACCCAGAAAAAACAGGGAGAGAGGAGCTAATTTATTTGGCAACTTTGGATTTCATTATGAGCTGGATTTAGGTTTCACAGCTGCCAGAAAGCTGCATTCTCTGTTTTGTGATTGCTGTTTTCTATTTTTAACCTTTGAATTACAAATATTGAAACAATTACACAGACATCTGTTGCTACGTTGTTTGTGTGCCTGTGTGCACATACGTGAATACATGCCTTTGTAGACATTACACGCATGATCTTATGGTGAAATCTTGGAAATCATAGATATTTAAAGCCATGTTGTAATTTTGTACAACAGGATGGAAGGAAGAGGATCTCCTAGTGTGAGCCATGCAAATGACTATTAAATCACTACACTGTTCTGGCTTTAGCAGAAGCAATGTTTACAGGTGTTGCTATGATTACAGTCTTCACGAGGACAGCAGGCGGTGGTACAGATTCACAATCCCTATCTCGTTCTTGAGGGACATTTTTCCTTGGCATCTACTGTACAGAGATACACACATCCACCATGACTTCATTTCCCTAGAGAAGGAATTTAATCCAGGAATTAACACATGTGCACAAGAGAAAGCAGGACTGCAAGCAGTGTATTGGACATGACAATATGTTTAGGGCCAGATACTGGTCCTGCTTATGCACCTCTAATAATGTACCAGGGCTGACCCCAAAGCCTGTGGAGGTGAAAGGAAAAATTTCATTCCTAAACTGTGTCCCAGGGATAACACTGATTGGGTATTAGTGAAATATGGTATTACTATAATGTGTAAAAAAAGGAGACTAGGCAATACAATACGAAAGTACATATATTGAATAAATATTTTTCTTGATCCCCAGGTGGTTGATCTGTTAGTATCCATGTGTCGGTCTGCATTGGAGTCACCTAGGAAGGTTGTCATTTTTGAGCCATATCCTTCTGTAGTTGATCCTAATGATCCTCAGACGCTGGCCTTTAACCCCAGGGTAAGTAGTTGTCTTTCATTATGTCATAGCTTGGTTTTAGTCATGCATGAGATTTCAAAGCAAAGCCTTCTGGAGGAGTCTCCTCTACTATAAGAAATACAGCTCCAGAGTATAGCACAAGTGTGTGACTGTTTTCAGAACTTTACAGCTTTTTTAATTGTCTCTGAGAAGGTATTTGGGTATAAAGCGAAAGTTGCATTCAAAGTTATGTTCAAGCCAAGAAATTCTTCTAGGATACAAATCGTAGATTCAAAGTTTTATATTCTTAGTGTCTTTCTCTCAGTGCACACACTGGACACAAAGAGAAAGATGGCCTTTGAGAGGTGTAGACTGTGTAAGCCAGGGAATTACATCTTTTTACTCTTAAAGTCATTATTGCTGTCATCTCATTTTCTTGTTGCAAACAATTATGTCCTTAAACGTGATTTTATCAAATGGTGACATAATAGTTGAGTTTTGCACAAACATCAATTTTGAAGTAAAGAATTGTGTTTCCGCTACTTGGTCCTCAGGCTGCAAATACTGCCTCTCAGGGAAGCCCTCGAGAATCCATGAACTAATACATCTCACTTGAGCCATCCCCAAGGGCATAAATGAGAACTTTGGCTGTCCTGCATTGAGATGCATTTCACTTTTTCTGAAAAAAGGCCAGTTAGCAGTGGTTCTTCCTCAGGAAGGGGCAAGCGTGTTCTGTAGCATGTAAGAAGAAAGACTTGCCAGAAAGTGCTTAGAAGGGAGATGATGAGGAGACAGCTAGTCTGGTGGCTGGGCAAGGTGGGAGTTTGAGGCAGACAAGGGAATATGAAAGAGGGTGACACGAAAAGAGGAATGGAGAGAGCCCCGGGCTGAGAGGGCCCACACTGCCTCCTCCCACCTTCTTGCCAGCACGGGCGAGATGAAAGCCCCTGGGCAGAAGCTGGCAAGACACAGAGATGGGGAACAGTGAAGCTCCTGAAGGCGGTGTGACATGTGGAGCTGGTGAAGCTCATCCACTCAGAAAAAGTGGAGCTGTCTGGTAGCAGTTCCCAAGCAGAAGGTAGGCAAAGATCAGGGTGAGGCAGAGGGACAACTGAAGGACCTCTGATGTTTTATAAAGCTGTTAGCAAAGTTAACACATCTGTTTACTTAGCATTTTATTTAAAATCTACTTAGTCACTGCATTATTTAACTTAATAGCATATTGTCCAAATAACTGTGAGAACCTGTGTTTAGTTGCAAATATTTGTTTAAAAAGTGAGCTAATTTTTTGAGTGTATTGGAGATTCAAGTGAAATTCAAAGAAAAAACATCATGATAATGTTTTTTCAGGGAATTTTCCTGGACTATGAATGAGAGAATCTGTGTGTGGGTGCAAGGAAGCTACTGGTTAGAAATTTTGAAAGCATTGGTTTGCTGAACATTCATCCTAGGTTTGGTTTTATACACACTCAATTCATTTTTTTGTGAAGCCAAAGACTAATATTCTTTTAATTTGTTTGCTTATTTTATGCTACGTCAGAAGAAGAATTATGACCGAGTCATGAAAGCATTGGACAGTATCACTTCTATCAGAGAGATGACACAGGTGAGTTTAAGAAGCTTTACCTAACTTAACTGCTATTTCTAGAACTAGGAAGATGTTTATATGGCTTGCCTATGATGAGTGGGGAAGTCAATAGTATAATTTCTTTCCAACAGAGCTGTAATAATATTAAAATATGTGTTAAAAATAACAAACATAGAGTATCCATAATGGCAGTCAAATAAATATAATTAAGTAGAACTCAGATCTTTTGAAATTTGTGTAAGAGATAATAACAGCAGGATGGGACATTGCAATGAGATAATCACCAGCTGCTGCATTTCTGGAAATATCAAAGCCAAACTGGGTCTTTTATTCAAAAAGCAAAAGAAATTGATTTTGTGACAGTGTTCTGAATGATAGCTTTATTTCTGTTACAGCAAAACAGCTGATCAGCTAAGTATGGTTGTGAACTTGGAAGGCTGGGTCTCTTGGCATTACGACTGTATGATTTCTCAGTATTCTCAGTGGGACAGAGTCTGATAGCTGTACTTAGGTTTACTCTTACACTTCCTTTCCCAAACAGCCCAGCTGACTATAAGTGATTATTGAAATCTCTCCTGTATACCTTGCTTTTCCAAGTGCTATATAAATTTAACCTCACAACAATTTACATATCTTATTCTATATGTATTAGTAAAGTACTTTGGGATTCCGGAACGAAGAATGAGGTGTATAGAGAGGAGTCAAGTAAACTGAAAATTAAAATTTATGTATTTTTGTTAATGTGACATCTGGTAAAAATTTTAAAAATTTGATATTTCTATTACCTTATGTAATGTCTTTTAAAAACAAAAATAACCACCATTTTGTGATTTTTTAATGTTAAAATAATTCGTGGACTGAAGAGTTTTAAAGGGATGCTTTGCACTGTGATTGAAAGCAACAAAGGTTTTCAAAGAGAATATAAGCTAATACAGTATTTTACTTTATCAGTCTATACCATGCAACAGTTAAAAAAAAATTTGAAGTCGATTATCTTGGGATATTTCTTAATTTTGTGAAGTTCCAGTCCAATTTCTTAATCCAAGAGCCAAACATAAATAGACATCTTCTGCTGTTCTCTGTAAGATCATGAATGTTTGCTGCAATATACTCATTTTGATGCTAATTATATGCTTATTATTTTACTCCAGGGAAAATAATTGCTATATTAATTCTTCTTGTTGTCAAAACACATTTATAACTGTACAACGCTAAATGTCAGTAAAATTGTGATGTAAGACTAATAATGTATTCATTTTAATAGATGAAATCATGGGCAATGTAACATACAAAATTTAACCTTATGATTTCAGCTATAAATAAAGAACATAATTACTCTTTTGTAGGCACCTTACTTGGAAATAAAGAAGCAGATGGATAAACAAGACCCGCTTGCACATCCTCTTCTACAATGGTATAAAATTGACTCATATGAGATGATAATTATTAAAGTACCACACTGAATGAATAATCACTTCACCAGTGTAATTTGGTATAAGCTCACCCTAAGAATTAACGTCAGGGTTGACATTTGCAGCTGTAGTTGTTTCTGGACTGTTTCTGGACCTCATCTGGGCCCTTTGAAAACACTGGAAAGGCTCCAGCTTATTTGTACAGCCTCTGATCTTATTTTCTAGTCAAGATTTGGTCTACTTCTATCTGATAGGTTCAAAGGCCTGCAGCTGTGGGTGCTTTGTGGTGGCCGTTCGTAACACATTTTATAAGAAGAAAAGCTCTGTTTGGTTACCATGTCTAATACATCTAACTGTTCCTTATTTCAGGGTTATTTCTAGTAATAGATCACATATTGTGAAGCTACCGGTGAACAGGGTAAGTGTTTGTGGGTTCTTTATTGTTTTCTCATTTCTCGTGGCTTGTATTAGCATTTTAGGTGGGAGTCTCCTAGCCAAACGTGGGTGTCTACATTCAAATTTCACATGGGCTCTATTAGTAGAAAAAGGAGAGAAATAATGCAGTTTCAGGACATGACTCATAGAATCATGTTGTGAATATCTAAAATAGGTCAAAGGAATGATGCCCAGAAAAAGCCTATTTGAGGTGAGTAGCTCAAATGCAAGTGTCTACCTTGTAGTCATCTGAGATTCGGTGAGAATAGCTGCATTATTTGTTTTGTTACCATATAGAATGTTAGATACAGAACTGTACAGAAAGCAGTGCACACAAACATGATGTACCAGGAGATCCACAGTGAGTACACCTTAAAAAGAGCATAGCTCTTGGATTTTAGAGGGATGGTGCTGAGAATCATTTCTGAGTATGGTTCCTCTGATCCTCTGATTAAGGGCATAGTAATCTGCAGCCTTTCAAATCTGAACCTTAATTCAAAGCCAGCTCTGATTATAATACCATGATGAAATTGTTCAATTTAGTTACTTTACTAGAACCATATTAAGCTGAAATCTGTTTCAGAAACTTCCATATGTTTCATAAACCAAAAGGCTTTTTTACTGTTTGATTTCAGGTAAAAGCTATGGCAACAAGACCAATTTCAACTTAGATCATGCAGTTGCAGTCATGTTTGTGTGAAACAGTATGGCATCAGAAGAACTAGCATTATAGAAATACAATGCTTTTGTGTTAAGCAACTTCTTTTCACTTGTACACTGTTTTATATTTTACAGCAACTGAAGTTTATGCACACTCCCCACCAGTTCCTACTTCTCAGCAGTCCACCAGCCAAAGAATCCAATTTCCGAGCTGCTAAAAATCTCTATGGAAGTACCTTTGCATTTCAGTGAGTACACGTATTCTTATTAATCAAAGGTTATCAAAATGCCATGCTATTTTTTTGTTCTTGCCATTTGAGGTTTACAGCTGTGAATTTATTGTTTTAAATGATTGCTGATTTCATTTTGCATTTTACATTGTGGATTTTAATGCTTTCTTTTTCATTTTTTCAGTGGTTCACACATAGAAAATTGGCATTCCATCCTGAGGAACGGCTTAGTTGTTGCTTCCAATACGAGGCTGCAGGTAAACAATAGACTAAATAGACTTTAGCTAACCTCTGCGTGCTTGGTTACATGCTAGTTTAGGCAAGTTTTAAGTGGAGGTGGTTCTGGTAGTCATATAGATGGAAAAAAGGGAAGATTTCAAATACCTTCTTGGTGTACCTGGAAAAGGTATTTTTATGATGCAATTAAAATTAAATAATATGTCTGCTAAAATGGATAGAAAATCCCATTGCAGGAATCAGTGTTTCAGTTTTATATTGCAGAGGAGCACCTCCAGGAGGTTTAGCTCGGTACTGCTTAAAAGCGGTAGGGATTAAAATTTAGAGCTACATAAACTACCTCCATGTTATAGGATTCAACAGCACACTAGATTAACAGGAACTGGATTTATAGCATCTTCTCCACTCCTCTGGTTTTCTTGGGAGTGGAGATCCTAGTACTGGCCAGGAGGGAGGTATTCCAAACTTCAGTTCGTTTTCTCAGACTGAATCATCAGGAGACAGCTATCACAGAACAAAGTAGGCAGCACCAGAGGGACTGGGATCTGTAACTCAGCATACTGTAGCATCAGGGTTTTGACAGCCCTTCCCCAGAGCTGAGTCCGTGATACCTTGGGGAAGGATCCCAGGTTGCTGACTAGGGATCGGGGTACAGAGGACACTGAAAAAAGGAAATCTCTGCTGTTCCTCTGAGTGGTTTGGGTGTTTTTATTAGTATCTTTGGAAGATAATTCGCCAAGAAGGTAGCATTTACACACCAAAATTCACAAAAATGAACCCTTTTGTTTATGCTTATTTTTTTTTGTTGACGGTTGAGATACCGGGAATAAGAGGAAGCAGTAAAGCCCTATTTTACACGTCATCATTTTTAGATCTGTCACACGCCTAAGGCATATCCTGAGCCCAGTTCATCCTGTTTAGTCCAGTACTTGCCAGTCAGGAAAAATACCTACTCATCAGGGATCCTATACAACATCGCAGGATCTGGAGGAATGAAAGCATGTGTGCACATTGCTGTGAGAGCTCTGGGAGATTGCAGAGACAATGTAAATATCATTGGGTCAGAGGAAAGAAATAAGTGTGAGCATGACTCTGAAGCCCACTGGCCATAACATCTACCTAGGTAGGAAGTACTCTGAGTTCCCATTTGCGCTGCCACAACTGCTTGGTGTGTTGTCTTTAAAGGCTTTTCCGCATAAAGCCATCAGTCCCTGGTGGAGAAGTGAAAGCCATACTTCCTGCCTTTCCAGACAAGAAGATAACTGCAGGGTTAATAACAATTGCTCACTTTTGTTGCTTAGCCCAAGCTTTATGACATGGAACAGTGATGTTGGTGAAGAAGAGTATTCACTTTCTTCTATTCTTTTCAGACAACGGGTAGCATTGTGGCTAAAGCACAGTCCTGCAGTGATGGGATATACATGTCTGAACTGGCTCAGGCAAAAGGTTGATTGAATCCATTCCTCCAGTACTCAGACTGAACTAGTGACTGAATTTTTCTGTAGCATATGACCAGTGTCATCACCACCTCTTCATTTCTTAGCTTAAAGAAAACAAAAGCAGGTATTGCTGCTGTTGATTCAAAGGCTGGCTTAGGCTGTGCTTCCTGCCAAGCTTTTGATGTGAGAGACGTGCTGAGGTTGCTCAGCCTTGTTAAGGCTGAGGTATATTTGGCCATGTACAGAAGCAACCTCTCTAGGCATCCTCCATGGTAATGTTAGGTTTAAAAACAGAAAATGCAATTTTATGTATAAATCTGGTGTGCAATTATGTTCGGGCATTTGGACATGGTTTCCAGAACATACAGCCTTTTAGTTGTATAGTCTCAGCATGATTTTTTTAAGACTTTTTTGAACATTTATTACTGTGCAGTAATTTAATGTACTAGGGCAGATGCTTATCTACATTGTGACCTGTTCTTATTGTTGTTATTTTGTCCAGATAACCAAATTAATGTTAAACAGTCACTCCACTCTTTTTTCAGCTCCATGGTGCAATGTTTGGAAGTGGAATCTACCTTAGTCCATTGTCAAGCATATCATTTGGTTACTCAGGTGATGTTTATAAGTCACTCCACAGCTGGAGAAATACAGGGGGATATCTTAGTCTACTGCTTTTCTTATCAGCTTCACTGTTTACAACATTGTATTATATTTTATCTTTGTTGACCAAGATTTAGTTTATTTGGAAAAGAGAAAATCTGAATTCCCGTATTAAATGCCTGCCCTCCTTTTCCAAGGTGCTGAGTATCTTGAAACTATGCTTGAAGTAAATAGTGGTTCATACTGGATGCTGTGTGTAGTGGAGCAGGCCTTGATCACACAGTGGAAATCCAGCTTTGTGATTTTTTGTCAGTGTCTGCCTAAGTCTGTCTAACATTATCTATGGATTCATGGGCTTTTACGACCTGATCTGACAAAACAAATACTCATCAATAGACATGTTCAACTGTGTATATTTAAGAGTATTCCAAAGTATCAATGTGTCAAGATTGCACAGAAAGTGCAGGACAGTGTGTTTATTTTGGCATGAGAAGAGGAGGGAACATAATGTGTCACACTATAAAATCCAAAAAGGAGTCGTGCAGTGTTTTCCATAGAAGAATTAAATCATATATAGAAGCATAATAGAAACAAGATACCCCAATGTGTATATGAAGAAACTTAAGAGATTTTGAAATACAATGACTTTTTTCTTTAGGTATGTTATATTTACCATTTCCGCACATATGCAAGTGCTAATGTAGTTGAATGTGTGTTTGTGTGCATGCAGATAATTCTGATAGTTTTAGTTATGCTTTCTGATTTTCAGTATTTTTAGGTAATGTCACAATTCATTTTAAGAGCTCTGTGCTTTTAGTACTATTTATTGAACTTCAGTATCAATAATCTCTAAATGCACTTTTAGCTTTTCAGAGATTACACAAATATGGAAGCTTTTTTAGGACTCACTAAAAGTGCAGGTTGCAGTGTCATTATCTAACAAAATTCCCTTCTTCTTGGACAACATTGCTTTGTCAGCTTCCATGTATTTTTTCTCATCTCTCTACCTTTCTTGGTCCCTTCCATCCACTCTCCTTCCGAAAGGAGGCCTATGTTCCAATGAAGTATGTAATACTTGATGCTAGTAAAAACCATGGAGGAATCCTACACTCCCTGTTCCTTCAAAGAGTTAAACTTCCCCACAATTCATTCTGTGTTTGCAAACTGACAAGAAATATGGGATACTGGAAAAGCAAAGAAGCCTGTAGTAGCATGCAGTACAGGAATTTTACATAAACCAACATGAGGGATATAAGAGAGATCTAAGGCACAAATGTAGGTGTTAAGATTTCTGAGATGAAAATTGGATCCATTGTGGCTGACAAATAAATTTATTAAACCAAGGTAGACTGTAAAACTTTAAATAAATTAACTGCTCCTAAAAATTAGACTTCTAGTAAGTCTAAATGAAGTGATAAGATTAATATCGAAAGTTCTTTCTCTCGTGATTTTACTGTCCTACCCACAGTAAATCAGACTGTGTTACTTCAGCCTGAACAGGGTCAGTCAGCCTCAAGAGATGCTGACATGCAACTCTGTTAAGCAACCACCTAAGAGCATTCCTGAGCCAAAATCAGTGGCATTTAAGCTCATGTTTGTCTGCTTTTGCACCTACTTAATGCTAACTTGATTTTCCTAAGGTCTTTGCAATGCATGCAGGTGTCCTGGCAATTTGCAGGATTAAACTGATAAATTCTATGACAAAATAAGCTTTTTGGGTGCCATACATAGGACTGCCATCTCCACTGTGCTATGTGTTTCATTCTCCATACTTAACTTTGCTTATTATAGTATTTATATGCCAGGGTGTCTTACATGATTTTAATATTCCTAGGGATGAACAAGAAACAGCAGAAGGTGTCAGCTAAAGATGAACCAGCCTCAGGCAGTAAGGGCAGTAATACATCACAGGTACAGTATATTCACCATCTCTGGAAGATTTATGATTTTACGCTTGGGAACTTGATAGCTGAAAAAAAGGTAATATTCTTTGTGAAAGCTAACAGTTTTATTTTATTGAATGGAATCAACAACTTCAGAGACTGAAAATAGTGAATGCAGTCCAACGGCTTTTAGTAACAATTTCCAGAGTATACTGCAGGTCTTGTGCCCTTCTTTTCCAAGCAGAAGAATATGGGAAGAGAATGAAAAGGAGATACAGATTGTATTGTGACCCTTAGCAAGCCCTTGCTTTCCAAGTTCTAGACTTGCAGGAGAATGATGCAAAAGCAGTTGAAATTTGCTATTGCTGGAAAATGAGTAGCATTTCATTTATAGCAAGTCAGTTTTTCTTTTTCATGGTTTTTACATATTAAATCATTACAATTCTGCTTTGTCTAAAGCAGACTCATACCATTAATGTGTAGGGCTGAATTTTGAGAAAGAAATCTTACACCTATCTCCATAGTTAACACATAGAAACTACAGAATAATCTGGCTTTGGAGAGAGATTGGTATGTAACAGCAGAAGCCCTCAGAAATGGGAAGGCCAGTAAGATATCAGGGTAGTGGCCAAAAAGTCATTGATCAAATTCACCTTTTTCTGCTATCAATTTGTTTATCAGTAACACTCTGATATTTCTAATAATATTATTCATTCTGTAATAATTAGTAACTTTTCTTGCTGGATGAAGGAGTTCAAATTACTCCTACAATAATCCAAACAAATAAAATAATTTTTTTTCGAAATTCTGTAACATGTAGAAGTAAAATAGAAATGTTTAGAAAGACTGTCTCTATCTTTGTTCACTACTAAATCACTGGAAATAGCAGCCCTCTCCTTCATTACTTTTTTCACTCAGTTTGTCTTACTGCACTAGTTATGTTTTCTCATGTTTTTACATTTCAGTCACAGAAGAAAGGACAACAGTCACAATTTTTGCAAAGCCGTAACCTAAAGTGCATAGCCTTATGTGAAGGTAAGCTGAAAACCCTTGAAAACATCTTTAGTCATGGACACAGTGTTACTGGGTGCAAATCAGTGAGACCATTAGTTCCACTATTGGTTGTTTTTAGGTGAGAAACTAGTGCTAGGCGTACGAGTCCTGGCTTAATAGCTCACCTTTGTATTTCAGTTCAGAACATTTCCCTCTTCAAACAAAACCTGTAACATACTGAATTTTCATGAAATAATCATATGCACGTATCAACTGATCATCTGGTCTGTCCTTCAAATGTGATCCTATTCCTAAGCCATCAAGATAACCAAAGTTGTGGCCTTTATTTGAAGCACTGACTTCCTGCAAGCTCTTGACAAATGCATTAAACACCAGAAGTCAGAAAAAACAGCTTTCCTATTGAATTTCCAAATAATTTTTCACTGTTCAGGCAAATACACTGTTCTTCTGGTAACCAGTCTGTTCTCTTTGACTGCTTCAGAAATTTTGTGAAGTTAAAATCCAGGGCATATGAGGACAGTTGTTGTTGAAAGACTTGGCTATTCTTTTAATAACTAATGAAACCACAGCAGGTTTTCAGAACAAAGAATTATGAAATTTTAATAAGAATTGTAGCAGTAATTGGTAATCAGTCTCACTGGCCATACAAAAAGAAATTTTAGTAAACTCCATTTGCCCTTCATTTGGAGCATCTGTTTATTTTTAAAAGTGAAAATTAAGACAAACGGTGGAAAAGATGTTATTCCAAAATGGAAACTTTAAGCTATAAATGCTACTTGTTAACATATATATTTTTTTGAGAATGTTCAAGTGAAACATTTTTTATGATTAAAGAGATGTCAGTTAGCATGAAAATGCAATTTGATCTGAACAGAAAAATACGTAAGTTTAGTTCTAAAACTTTCAGAAGAAGATGATAAATGAATCTAGGGTTTACTAGAATTTACTAGAAATAATGCCTGATGTTTATAAACAAAAATTACATCTTTCACAAGGACTTTTTAATTGATGTCATTCTTTCCTCACACTTATTAATGCATTATTGATTTTATAAGGGTGAATTTTAAATATATAGTAAAATATATTTTACAACATTCATATTCACTTCATTTTTCTGTGAAAATAAGTGCTTAGGGGAGGTGGCTAATATAGATTTTAAATAAAATTAATTACAAGAGATAAATGTTTCTTAAAAACTACAAGTCATGGGAAAAAGAATATAAAAATTGAATATGCATTTATTCATAGTAGTGTTAGACTAGAACAGAATAGTCTGTTTCAGTTGGAGGGGACCTACAAGGATCATGTAGTGCAACTGCCTGACCAATTCAAGACTGACCAAAACGTAAAGTATGTTATTAAGGACATTGTTCAGGGTTGGGGCATCAACCACCTCTCTAAGAAACCTGTTCCAGTGTTTGGACATGCTCTCAGTAAAGAAATGCTTCCTCATGTCCAGTCTGAACCTCCCCTGCTTCATGTGTCCATTCCCATGTGTCCTATCCCTGGATCCCAGGGAGAAGAGCTCAGCACCTCCGTCTCCACGTCCCCTCCTCAGCAAGCTGCAGAGAGCAATGAGGTTGCCCCTCAGCCCCCATTTCTCCAAACTAGACAAGCCCAAAGTCCTCAGCCACTCCTCACAGGACATTCCTTTCCAGCCCTCTCACCAGCCCTGTTGCCCTTCTCTGGAGGTATTCAAGGACCTGCACATCCTTCTTAAATGGTGGGGCCCACAACTGCACACAGCACTCAAGGTGAGGCCACACCAACGCTGACTGCAGCGGGGTGATCTCCTCTTTTGCCCGGCCGGTGATGCTGTGCTTGATGCACCCCGGGATGGGGTTTGCCCTCTGGGCTGCCTGAGCACGCTGCTGGCTCCTGTTGAGCCTGCTGTGGACCAGCACCCCTAGATCCTTTCTGCAGGGCTGCTCTCCAGCCACTCCTCTCCCAGTTTATTCTTGTGCCCAGCGTTATTCCGTCCTCGGTGCAGAATCCAGCATTTTCACTTGTTAAAATTCATCCCATTAATCATAGTCCAGTGCTCCAATCTGTCTAGATCCCTCCGCAAGGCCTCTTGTCCCTCAGGAGAATTAACAGCACCTCCCAGCTTGGTATCATAAGCAAACTTGCTAAAGGTGTATTCAACTCCTGCATCTAAATCATTAATAAATATATTGTACAGAACTGGCTGTACAATTGAGCCCTGAGGAACACCACTGGTGACCAGTCACCAGCCAGATGTAGCCCCATTCACTACCGCCCTTGGAGCTCTCCCCTTCAGCCAAGCCAGTTCTTCGCCCAGTGCATCATCACCACCCCACAGTGGGACAACTTGTCCAGAAGGATGCTGTGAGGAACATATCAAAAACCTTGCTAAAATCCAGAAAAACTACATCCACCACCTTCCCTTCGGGTGATCTCATCATAGAAGGATATCCAATGAGTTAAACAGGACTTTCCTTTTGTGAGCCCGTGTTGACGCAGCCTGAGGATTGCATTGTTCTTTAAATGCCTCTCAGTAGTACCCTGTATAATCTTCTCCATAATTTTTCCAGGAACAGATGTTAGGCTCACAGGTCTGTGGTTTCCTGTAGTAGTTTGACTTCATTTGAAGATTCAGGACACAGGTGTACTTCTTGGTAATTAGTTTTAAAGCAATCCCTAAATCAGTGTAAGTTTAGGCTGTAACATACAATGCTATGAGTAAATATTTAATTTGAATTTTTTTTTTAAAATATGTTTTAGTATGAAGCAAACACCTGTCAATAAAAGTTATTAAAATAGAAATCTGTCTTTTAATTTTAATGAACAATAGGTTTTTTTAATCCACTGTAAGCTCATGCTGGATGCTTCGCTCAGAAGTATAAAACATGGCAGAGTAGGCAGATGTGCATTTAACTTGCCTTTCAAAATAATATTAATGATTAATAATTTAAAATTCCGTAAACTCTGAAGCTTGATGAACCTTATGTTACAGTTAAGGGTAATTCTGTATGATTTAAGTAAATACAGAAATCGTACATTTTGAACTCAAATCTTTACCTTGTAATTCTGCGGGAGTGTCTTCTAAGATACACATTACCTAAAACATCTTATCAATTTTGAACTGAATTGACCCTTCTGTTATACTCTGGGTAACATGAAAATCTTAAACTCATAAACATGTGTTGCTCTAGTCCTCTTACAGAGAACAAGAATTTTACATATGGTGTTTAAGCAGCACTGATAGAAAGTATACAAGTGCCTCATCAATACCTGCCTTCCAGGTTCCACTTTTGCCTTATGTGTCAGATCTGTAGCTACAACAGAGGTTTCTGTAGCATTTGTTAATTCATCTGACAGCATGGCTTACGGATGTAAGCGATGAGAGAGCTGAAAGAGCGCTTTGCTTACAGCTCTGGATGCTGTTTCAGTATTAGTAATGTTACTCTTAACTGCTCCAAACAGAACTGATCCTTCGGTTATACGGACTCAGGTGGCAGAGAATTAACAACTTATCTTATTTTGCCTTTTCTTACAGATACAGCTAAGACATATCTAAAAATCCATAACTGATACAAACTGTAAAATAAACCTCAAAAACTTGAAAGCTCACTTGCAAAAGAGACTCTTTTCCTATCTCCCTCCTCTCTCACCTGCTTTTTCCCTCTTTCTTTCTTTCTTTCTTTCTTTCTTTCTTTCTTTCTTTCTTTCTTTCTTTCTTTCTTTCTTTCTTTCTTTCTTTCTTTCTTTCTTTCTTTCTTTCTTTCTTTCTTTCTTTCTTTCTTTCTTTC
>Ga0065711_1006275_pt1 | contig 21880 bp, 10 predicted proteins | sample Hoacrofraction12_FD_59098 | JGI IMG/M metagenome (GOLD analysis project Ga0065711, IMG submission 59098) | Hoatzin crop microbial communities from Cojedes, Venezuela - Epithelial fraction 12 v2 (version 2) | ecosystem: Host-associated > Birds > Digestive system > Esophagus > Crop | place... | reverse complement strand
TGGGCACAAACTGAGGCACAGGAAGTTCCATCTGAACATGAGGAAGAACTTCTTCCCTCTGAGGGTGACGGAGCCCTGGCCCAGGCTGCCCAGGGAGGCTGTGGAGTCTCCTTCTCTGGAGATATTCCAGTCCCGCCTAGACAAGGTCCTGTGCAGCCTGCTGTAGGTGGCCCTGCTTCGGCAGGGGGGTTGGACTGGATGACCCACAGAGGTCCCTTCCAACCCCGAACATTCTGTGCTTCTGTAATCTGTTGAGTATGTGGCCGCACAGACCCAAGTTATTGGATACTTTTGGTAAAGAACAGAGAAACTGCTTTATGCGTTTTGTTGTCCGTTCCTATTAAACAGAAACTGAACTAGAAAGAAGCAAAAGCTGCCTTTGTATGAGGTTTGTATTTCTGTCTATCTGGAGTTAGCATCTGTTGTTTGACCAAAGTCTCAGTTTCCTGCCTATGTTTAGCAATTTCCAGTTATAAAACGTCATTCACATTGTTTACTGAATCCTTTAAATGTAAGCTGTGTGAGCATCTGAACAGCCACGTGTGCATGCAGAGAAACCTGATTTCTAACATCATTATGACTGAGGATTTCAAACCTTTCTGGCTCAGGAATTTTTTCCTTTGCATCAAATTATTGACCAAAGCCCCTTTGGTTCTTAATGTGTTTTCGAGTGAAGTCTGGCAGCAAGCAATTCAGAGGACGATGAAGATACCCAGTCCAGAAAAGATCATTCCCTTGCTTCTGTATAGCATGGTTTTTCCAGACAATGTAATGCTGCAGTTCAGACAGCTGCAATCAAAACTTTAAGATAGAAATTTTCCTGGTTTATAACTTTGGTTGGAATTCTTCGTATGCATTTTTAGTACAAAATAACAAAGAAGCATGCCCTCTAAATTGAGGGAGCGCGTTCTCTGCCAGCAAGAGCAGCACTTGCTATTTAGTGTTAGACTTCTCATTCAGAAGCTCTCTCTGGACACAGGATTAACTCTTCTGTGGGATTGCTGCCATTTACCAGGCAGAGGGCTGAAGACTTGTGTTTACGATCAGCTTAAAAGGACATGGATGTCCATAGCCTTTTGCCTCCATCTGATGTTCAGTCTTGGTCCACTTGGCACTGAAGTCCAGGCTTTATTTTCTGAAGGTGGAAAAGCCTGGGAGGAAGAAAAAAAATGTAGAATTCCAAGAAGGGTTCTTCCCTGCCATTCCTGTGAAAGGAAATCAAAGCTTTACAGAATTGTGCATTTTGTCTGCCGTACATATCTGGAAAGTCCTTTCTCTTTAAAGCCCAAAAGTAAAGCCTGTTCAGATACTCCAGTTGTTGTCTACTTAGAACCATGTTCCACATACCAGGTATGTTTATGGATGGGCAATCTCTTTTTTAAGTACAGGCAGGCTGGCAGATGCGAGTCCAGGCCTGTTATTTTCAGCAGAGGTATTTGGATTTGCTGCAAGAAGAGAACATTCAGGAAAATAAACTTTGTTTTGTCAGAAAGGTCAGAACGTCTGGGTACCAATAACAAAGTTTTCTTCTGATGTTGCTGGGGATTCAGTCAGTTCTCCTGCCTCTTGTTGGTCATTTATATATATTACATGGCTGACACATGGACTTGTGCATTTACTGTTCATTAAGTTGCATTATTCCTTAACAATATAGATGAAGTATCCACTAAATGAAACAAAATAATTAATTAATGAACACAATTACACTATTTAGCCCTAAATTTTCACAACTAGGAGTGTTAACCCAGTATGTAATACATCACAATGATTTAACAGAGCATCGTAACTGTTTTCACCATAAATTGTAATGTGGGATTCTTTTTGTAATGGTAATTGCATTATTTTCACAAATTCTACAGTCTTACATAATTTAACTAGTATTGTAGTAGGATTTCCCAAGAATAAAAAAAGCAGGTGCTGTCAATGGTAATTTAAATAAGAAAAGACATGTTAAGTGGTTCTTCTTCCATGGTAATAGAAATTAATTAGCTTTGAGCTGCTTTAGAGGTTTTACATTTTTTGCTGTGGCCTGTTACATTTTATAATTGTATGGAAAGTAGTTTTGATTTGATCACATTATCTGGTGTAAGAGTTTTGCAGGAAGGCAGAGGTACATGAATCAAATGTCAGTCTGCCTGGGTATGGAGACTGCAGAGGATCATGAGTGTAACTGAAGATCTTCCAAATAAGTCTTTGAAGTGTTGGAAAAGGTTGTGCTGCAAGTCTGAAATATGCTGCTAAACATCTCTGCCTTTAAAACTAGGAGCTATTGATTGTTTTAAACTAAAGTGTGGCTGCTTAGACTGACTCTACCCTGATGCAAACTGTTGGAAAATAGAATCGATTCGTTTAAATTGGTGCAAAATCGGAGAGAGCAGGCCCACATATGAAATATAACTACTCTGTTTATGCGTACATTAGCCGTGCCACTCAAATATACAGACTTTATCGAGGGATTGTAGTATATATCTGCATACTGGAGCCCAATAAGTGCAGATTTATACCTAGTGCTGAGGTTCAAATGTGTTTTTCGTAGGGTTTTTGGTTTTACTTGCTGATTCCGATTCTGATGGCTCGGTGTCTGTGCCTCCTTGGAGTGCATCTTCTGATTTAGTTTTGTGCAAAGGAACTCAGCTAGTATGCTCCAAGACTACTGCAGCGCAAACTGAAGTACAGTGAAAAGGGTTGATCAAGTGACTTCCTTCAAAAGCACACTCCTGATATGAACAAAAAGACGGACATGTGTAATACATAAATATGCAGTGACCTCATTAGTGGCGAGAGCAGCTCTATTCTCAGTGAAATGCGAAACATTTGCTTTTGGTATGTTGCCTATTTGCTTATATTTTAAAAACAGAATGATTTTTCCAACATTTTTATTTAGATGGTTTTTTTATTCCAGAAAATTTATTAGCTTTTAGGAGTGTGTCACATTATTGTTAATGTGTTTGCTTGACATTGCAGCAGTATTTATAGGATGTGACTATTAGGAAATGCAAACCAGTCCTGTGTTTTATCTGTTGTGCCAGTCTTACTTCTCATGTGTGAATTACAAGCAGTAATTAGCCCTTTTATGAGAATTACCCTTGGAGCTCCGAAAGACTTTCTAATAGGCGTTTATTTTCTCTTACTTCTGGGTGATTTTTTTTGTGTAATCACCAGATCCTGTTCGTATTAGTGATGGTTGAGGATGGATGTCTTTTCTTTACATCTGAATGTATAAATTTGGGTTGGGGTGAGTGAGAAATGGAGTCATGAAATCATCCTTTTTTAGTTAAAGTGCAGGTTGCAAAAGCTGTTACTTTTCTGAGAATATGAATTTTATCTTAATGTCAAGAATGAAAGATCCAGTTGTTCAAAAGCAGAGTTATGGTCATACTTATATTTATGGAAAGCAAAATATTTGATATATTGATTAACAGACAGGTAGTCAGAGATCTGTGTCTTGTTTTCAGTTTTGTAGCAAGTCATTCAACTTTCTGTGCCTCAATAAAATGTGATGGCATCCTGCAAGTGAGGCTTGGTGTCAATGTAGAGTTTGGGCAACCATATCAAGCAGAAACTACAGATGAGCTTTATTGTCCATTTATTTGTGGCGTGGTGAATCCGCAGTCCAGATAAGCTGCCTGCGAATGACTGCAATTCCGTATTTCTTAGAGTTCTAGGGAAGAAAAGATGACTTAATATCTATATGTTGTGAAAGAAACTATAAGGGACATTCCAATCAGTGTAATAAATGCATGCTGAAGAGTCAGATTTAAGACTGCAGATGGCTTCGTAATATGAATGCATATTTATTGTTAAAATAATTTTGGTAGAGGGTTGGTTTTTTTACAGCATTTTTGTTTTATGCCCTGTTCTTGAATGCTCTTTACTGACTGATTTTCCTAATTGTGTTGGTTTTGCCTTTGTGAGCTTTCATTTGAAATTTTAGGCTAAACTGGGGTTGTCTTTTTCTCTCCCTGGTGTGTGGCGGTAAGAGTATATACCGCTGAGCAAAGAAATTTCGATCTTAAAATAATAAACCTTGGAAGTTACTTTCTATATACTCTGCTTAGTTTCTGTTTTTACTATGTCGTGACATACTAGGCAGTTCTCTGGGAATGCTGTAAATTTGTTCATATGTAATCACGGACACATGGAGAATGGACCAGCTATTGTGCCCAAGTAATTCAATGACTGGGACTCTCTAGATGTAGGGTATTGTATACTGGACTTGGAATAAAAGCATACCAAACAGATCAGCTGTCCTCCTTCCTACTAATTCAACAAGTCACGCAGGTCTTCCCTCATGAACAAAATTATTCTTCTTGAATACATCCTTTTTTCTCTTACCAGGAGCTCCTGCTGCTGTCACCACAGCTCCCGAGGTTGCATCAGCTTGTCTGGCAGTGAAACTCTTTGGTCTTTGATTCTCAGAAATTGCTGCTGAGAAAACGGAGACTCAGTCTCCCTTTCCCAGTTCTGAATGTGGCAGCACCACTTGTCTGTTTCCTGCACTCTAAAATGTAACATTCAGTACATGATCTGCTTTGTTTCATCTTTCTTCCTCTGTGCTCTTCCAATTAGAAGAGCAGTGCAAGAAAAGGACGTCAGCTTTTGCTGCAGCGCCTGCTTGCAGATGCAGCAAGTGTGAGAGAATTAAGAAAAAAGAGCACATCTTTGGACCAGTTTTAATATCTTGGCTAAGGCTCCAGGTTCCCAAAGGAGAGTATTTTCTCCATACAGGGACTATTCGCAGGGTAAACTTTGTATTCTGTCCTATGGGACTAAATAGAAATTTTTTCACCCTCTTTTTTTGTCCAGTGATGAGCAGAGAATTGAAACACTAGTGTTCAACAGATTAATTTTGAAGTGCAAGAACAGCAGTCATGTTGAGCATCCAAGCTGAAAATCTGCCAGAGTTTTGAAATTAACTTGGCTCTTTTTTTTCAGATTCTTGTAAGGAATTTAGAATATTTAAAATTTGACACTGAAGTCTTAACTGTTTGTGATGCTGCAAACTTTCTTTAGTAGAAACACAAGAGATGTGTCTCAATTTCTGCTCAAATATAACAAAGCAGTTCATATTATCAAACTGATAACAATCATTTGTTTTATAAAAGAAATATTCCTAATCGCTTCTGTAATAGCAGATAGCAAGTTAGCAGTCATTCATGATTAACAACTCTACCCTTTCTTTTGGATTTATTACTTGGGTTTTGTTTTAAAATTTATAGGAAGTGTATAAAACTGTGTGGTGGATGGAATTTCTGTAGTGGTTCTGTTGTTGATTGTAGTCAGAATAATGGCTTAATTGTGGTCAGTACATTCTGAAAACTCAGCTCTGCGTACATTGTGCAGTTTTTTTATTTAAAAATAATTATTTACCTGCCACAATAATAACTGACTCTTTAGAATACAGACCTGTTCCCACAGAACTAGCTGTAAGCAAATCTGACCCCAAAGTCAGTGTGCAGACATGCTACTGAAAATCAGTCACTATTCCACCTAAGTTTCTTTCAAAATAAAGACGTCATGGAAGTTAAGAAAAATGTCACTAGAAAGCATTTTCAGAATTAATGTTATTCTTTTGCTATGATGACATGGGTGTTGGTTTTGGCATTTGTTCAGCTTTAGTACTGAGTGGCAGAGATGGCTTTTCTTTTGAAGATCAAGGTCACACATGTTAAAAGGAGCTAGTCAACTCAAGGTTAAAACTCTGGGGACATCTTTCTGCTGGAGACAAGCAGTACAAGGTTAAGCCAACAAAATAGAGCTTAAGCAGGATTTAGCTGCTTTCTATACTGGCATTTTTTCTGGTGTTCGGGAGAACTAATGCTCATATTTTTCTGAATGCAAATCCATACAAGTTTACTGTTAGAAATATGGTCCCTCATCTGTGATTCAGCTAGTTGAGTCATTTTTAGCTTGAGTTGAATGATTCTGAGAGGTCTTTTGCAAGCCATTTTTAGTCGTCTTGGATTTTTTTCCTCCCTAGCTGTAAAAGTAAGTGTTCTGAATATTTTTGTCCTAATAGTAGTGAGTCAAGAGCTAAAAGTTTCAATGTGTATTTAGTCTTTTATTTAAATAATTTTTTAAAAATTATGCTAAGAGGAGAAGGCTAAGGGGTTGTCTTCAACTACCTGACTAAAGGGTACAAACAAGGCAGTGACAGGCTCTCCTGAAGGGTGCACAGCAGTAAGACGAGGCAATGGACACAAGTTGGAACATGGGAGATTCCACTTAGATGCAGTAAGAAGATTCCCACCCCACGCCCCCCGTGGGTAAATTTTCGTCCTTGGAGGTGTTCAGAAGGCTCAGCTAGACAGGTTCCTGAGCAGGCTGATCTGATTAGACTTGCTTTGCCCAGGGGTGGGACTAGATGACCTCCAGAGGTCCCTTCCCTTCCAACCTAACTTACTTTACAATTCTGTGATTCTATGAAAACACAGAGATATGGTCTGGTGTGTGATACACATGGATACAAGTGACTCTTGAGGTGAAATGTTAAGTTCCTTACTGTACGTTGTCCAATAGAATAGTTTGAGAGAGCGACAAAAATTAAAGGGTGTAAGATGCCTGTAGGATCATCAAACTGGACTGCAGAGTGCTTTTTTCTCTTTTTAAAAAAACCACAAATAGTACATAAGTCAGGAAGATTAATAGAAGCCACTTCAAGCCTGTGGAGGTATCCGAGAGGTATGCAAATAAAGCCTGGAGCAGTAGTTTCCGTACTTCCCTCCATGGGCCATCATGGAGGGTGCAGAAGCTGATATGGGATATGTTGTGTGTTGTTGGACACAGTAGAAGAGCAATATGATGCCTGAGAGGGCCCCTTTGAATTCATTGCTGTCTGTGGATCCACTGTAGACCATAATCATATTCTTGCAGATCATAGCTGCAACAGTAGTAGTAGAAAGTGCCATTTTGTTTCCACTGAAAATTCAACAAACAATAAGCGGGCAGCAATCTGGAAAAAATTAATTCAGTTTATATGTTCAGCATATTTGCAGTAATATTTAATTACTGTTATGAGAGCTTGGAAAATCTGAAGGCAAATACACTTTAATTCACGATAAGTGAACACTTTATGTTGAAAAGGGTTGTCTTGTTTTTCTCTTGATTATGCTGGCAGAAGGAAGGTGACAGAAACAAGGAGGCTGCCTCCTTCAATTGCAGCAAAGACTTTATTTTCTCAGAGCCTTAGTTGCAGGCTTCTTAATTTTTCTGTCAGAAGAAATTTCATTTAACTTGACTTAGGTCATGACTGCTTAAAAATGTTGAATAGAGTGATGTGAGAGAAATGTGGTATTCCAGCTTAGGCAGCCTGTCTGAAGTTCTTGCAGTGGGTCTGACAATTCATAAGGGGCCTTTTCAACCTGGGTGAATGAAAAAATCATATCTGGCAGCAAATATCAAGGTCCTTTGGTCTTTTTTTGTATCTTATTAACATATAATAGAATTTACTCCTGCAACTAGAATAAATGCACTCGGGAACCAAAATGGCTTTTGGACTCTACTCTGGCAAGCATAGAACCTAGATTTAATCACTGGGATACAGAGCTTGCTTTCTTTTTTTAGCTTAAGCCTAAGAACAGACAAGTGGAAATATTTGTTGGTTGACCTCTGGCCCCAATACGAGATATAGAGAGAATAGTGATGAATCTCCAAAGCCTGCTGGCATAGTAAAGTGCTTGGTATTCTATGAAAAAATTGCCACGTATTCCCTAAATACTTCATTTTGTTTTCTAAAGTTCTGAAAAACTCGCTTTATTGAAATGCATGTTGTTGCATCGATTTTTCTAAAATACACCTTGTTATCTTTTCTTTGGTAATTGGTGACTGGTAATGACTTTGGCAATTTAGCATGTTCTTGCAGACACTTTTCGCATTCCCCCAGATAACTGAAGTCAAGAGAGAGGGCCTGTCTGTCAATCTCCGATGCCTGTCAACCTGCTTGATTGACGGGTTTTGGTCCCACAATAGAGACCATTTCTGCAGCCCCCATTCTATTATTTTCTTCTTTTTTAATACTTGTGGGGGATGGTGTTTGCTTTATAATCTGTGTTTAAAATCCAACTTGGAATGAGGCCAGTTCCTAAGAAATTATCACAAAGTCTTGTTAGCTTTGCATCAAGAAAATTCTCTGGAGAGTTTCTTAAGCTGTGATTCCACCTTCCGAAATTACCTTTGCTCAAAACCTAAGCTTCGTTGTTCCTCCAGAATCCCCTTCAAAATGCAACAAAGAGGCTGTGAGGTATGCCTAATATGTTTTGATATAAGAAAAGTAATTTGTTCGTGCTTTACTTGATTTGGGAAGTTCTTGCTCATGGGATAACTGGCACAGAAATTTTTGCATGTAAGGAATGTAGGCAAATTATGTGAGACTGGCAGCAGGGAAGAGGGAGGGATTATTAATGAGGAAAAACTCTAAAGCAGAAAACAAGGAAAACTAGAGGAAAGAGTAAATGTGTTTTCTAGTTAAAAAGAAAAATAATGAATCTGTCATTGTTCAGTCACGAAATGCTTCTTACAAGCATTCTAATCAACTTGGCATTAATTCACTTAATTGTGATTTAGGATTGTGCACTAGGATTGTTTCTGATACAAGTTGTACTTGAAATTTAAGACTTTTTTGATGAAAGAAGAGAGTGTGAGGAGAACTTGTTTCTGTATTAAAAAAAATTATCTTCAGTTTTGTGAATAAACCACATTTTACTCAAAAGCGAATTCTTTTAATTTGAACAATAAGAAACAGTTCAATGTGAGCATAAAATCAGTTGCTGCTAACCATGATTTATAGAAGTAGATGTAACTGCTGTGTCAGTTAGCTGCCTGTAGAATCAATGATATTGATGCCGTTCCACTCGGTGTAATTTGGACAGGAAGAGGAAGGAAACAATGGGTGAAGAATTGCCATGTTGAAGTCTGAAACACCTTAAAGGAAATACACTTACCAAATACACTTACAAAGAAATAACCCCATGACACCAAGGTTATTGTAATTAATCATAATATCAAATGTACCTGTTGGTTCTTACAGCTATTCTCCTAGTCCCAGTACTCATGCAGCTAGGATCTGAGCAGTGTCCTGAGCGAATGCCAGTGAATGTTTTGGTATTGTTCATTTATTTCACATTCGCTGTTTAGAGGTTGAGGGTTCTGTTACAGGCAGATACGAGAGGTGGGCGCAGGACACAAATGCTTTTTGTTGGGAAAGGACTGTTTGGTTTGTTGAGTAGTTCTTTTTTCCCCCAGTTGTTTACTGAAATGTAGGCCGAGATCACCCACGAAACCCAAAAGGGTGTATTTAATAAAACTAAGATCCTTCTTCTCTGGTAGGTCTGTGTTGGTAATATCTAAGTTTGAACATAAAAAGTAAACAAAATCTAAATTTGGGGTTATGGTTTCCTATAATAACAATAGAATAAACAAATCAGTTCCGAGATAGAGTCCAATAAGCTGGCAGGAAAATTGAAATAGATGGAAATAGACCAGGTGTATGGATGAATGTATGAATATCCATTTCTTTTACACAGTATGGACTTGAGACCTTGAATCCCATTCTTGCTGTATAAATTGCTAAGCGCTAGCAATTTTTTAAATGCGTAGAGCACTCAGTAGTTCAAAAGAAATAGTCCTGTATATTCTCAGTTAAACTACTCGGATGATACCTCTGCTGCAGTGTATATTGACCTGTCACCTTTTGGCCAAGTGAACTGATGATTGCAAGCGGGCCAACAGTGGTAGAAAAAAAGTAAAAACAGATGCAACTGACGCCCTAGCAGATATTTACAGAGTCGGAAAAAAAGCAAATATGGAAAAATTCATAATCCTTGGTATTTTTCCTGAGGTCCTTATTGCATGCATGACTGTAAGATATATTCTGTGTGTCAAGAAGACAAAGGTATCGCAGTATGATGCAAAGTATTTGAGTGATATACCCTATGAATCTTGGGTCTGTTTAGCTGGCTGTGTTTGGATGTTGCCAACCTATTTTTCCAAAGAGTTACAAAGACTAGTTCAGCATAAAAATGAGCTTAGTCCCCACAGTACTTCCTGTGTAAAGTGGCCACAAGCCTTTACGTCAGGGAATACAGATAGCATGTAGGAATAACAGTTTTATGGAACCAAGAGAAACCACATCTCCACTGTCATTTCCTTTTCAGGGGAATTCTTTCCTGTCTCTGCTGAACCATTCAGAATGTGTAGGTCAGGGAAAGCTGTAATTTTCTAAGCTTCAGAACGGGGGCAGTGAGGTCACAGTATTCCTTGAACACTTTTTGTTCAGTTACTGCTGGAGTACATAGTGTTAAAATTATTTAGGGTGACTACATCTTTGTGTTTGAATCAGGACTTAGCTCTCACACTATGGTAAGCTGAGTGTTGCTAGAACCACTGCTGTTGCAAGAGACTTAGTGGTGGACAAGATGTAGAAATTGTCTGCACCCACATTAAATAAGACCTTTCTGAAACACGTGGGTGGTACTTTTAAAATGTCTTAGAAATCATGTTATGCATTTAAAATGGATCCCGCTATCAAAAGAATGCAAAAATCCAATTCATGCTTTCCCATTTGACCACAGAGGAGAAGCTAACATATGTACACAGAAACACCCAATAAGTGGCTTTCTTGCAATCATGCGAACCTGGAGGAAAAGTCTTACTAGTGCGCTCAGTGATTGCAGACTTGGTACCAGCCTGATGCACCAAGTTTGTGGAGATTACCATCTTTATAGAGAGGGCTACAGCATATGGTTTCTACACCTGTGGAATTGCCATACCATTCCCTACACTGAACAGGTCCGATAGTTTCAGAGGCTACATTCTCATCTATCTCAAATTTCTGGAACAATCATTCAGCCTGGCATGGTTATGGTGTCTAAATTATGTCTGAGTCATCATAATGTCACCAGTGCTACCAGCCCTTCATTTGCAGATGTTTTTGTTGTCTATAGAAATATCTCTTGTGTTATGCCCTGCTGAATTTTATGTGCAATTTCGTTCATTCCCCACCCCCACCCCCCTTTTTTTAAGGATTGCATTAAAGGTACTCGTTGCTTTTCAGATTTACTTATAATGTTCTTGTATTTCCAGATGCAGTAAGTGGGAACTCTTGTTTTACTCCCTATGCAATTTGTTGTTTTGTATAACTGCATGAAAACTTCTTCATTCTTTACTGAGCAGATCCAGTTTCTAATTATGCCTTGTAGTTAAATTCCTGCTGACCTGGCACCATTTTTGTGACCTGTCTTTGAATTCTTTCTCTTCCTGCTGTGTTATTTCTGAGATAAAGGAAACAAAAATGAAACCAGTATTCTGGGCGAGGCCATACTATTGGTTTAAGCAGTGGCATTATTATTAGCACTGTTGGTTTCTGTCTCATTCTGGATGGATCCCAACAATTGTTTGGTTTTTCTGATTTGTGCAGCATTTCAGCAGAAGCCTTTGTAGAGTTTTCCCACGATGATGTGCAAAGCTGGTGCTCTCAACTGAGAACTCTGAAAGGTAGCTATGAGAAGGTGAACGTGTAGTGTTAAAAAAGATACAGAAGTCAGTGGTGAGAAGTAGATGTACAAGAAAAGGATCTAATTACAGGCTTTCATCAAAGAATTCATGAAGCTAGCACAGGTCCAGTGAAGCTGGGAGAAAGAAGAAGGAAAATTAGCTAGGAAGTAAAGACGTTCATATGAGAAAGTATGTGTTTGTAGTCTTAATGTGCTTCGTAGTGGTTAGAGCTTCAGTATCTGATGTTGGAAGGTGGCATTTGGTCTAATACTGACATCTTTAGCAGTGTGCAGCATTATGACTAGTGCACTGTGATAGGCCTTATCATGCCTGGATGTGTGGATCTAGCTCTTAATTGATCTGTTGAGGTGTTACATAGGTAACCAGAAGCCTGCATCGAATTCCACAAACTGACAGCCCTCAATTCTGATATAACTTTGTAAATTACAGCAGTTTAAGTTAAATCAATATGTTTTGTAAAATTTAGCCTTGGCTAAACTACTGTGACAGTTCATAGCCATCTGAACTTCAGATGAGCCTACCCTATGTATAAATGAAATGTCTGGTGTCTTTGTTAGTTGCACATAGCATCTTTCTACACTCTGGCTAGATGCTCTGTATTTTACATTTATTTCTTGCAGAAGGTGTATTTAACCTTCTGGTTGTCACTGTGTGGAATGTGATGATGGAAGCCCTGATTTTGCACACAAGGAGTATCTCATTTACTGTACTTATCTGTCATGTCTAAGGACACTAATGAGTTGTTTTCAGTGACTAATGAGAACTGTAGTGACTAATGGATGTTTACAGCATCACTGCGTTTTATCATGTGATAATGTGAACACCAACTTTAGTTCCTTCAAGTCTTTAATTGGCACCATCAGAGTCTTTAATTACATTTCATCAGACAATAAAAATCTCAGAGAAATCAATGGGGAGAAGTTGGTGATCCTGCTGAAGTGACCAATTGCTCCGATAGACACTTTCTTTGAATGCTACACTCTTAAGTAATACATTCCTGTAAAAGTCCTTTGAGATCTAATTTTAAAACAGACCCAACTGAAAGCCAGATATTTCCTATTTGCTCTTTGTTTCCCATTATTTTAACTGTGAAAAAAGTGACACTGCCAAGCTCCTTATTTTTTTAGGTATTTTCAAAGTGTGTTCATTTCTAAAATAGGAATATTAACTGGAAAAAATAGTGTTTCCCTTTGTCATAATAGCGCAGATTTGTAGATAATGGAATGGGGTTTATGTCTTCTGGTTTGGACATCTGAAAATTAGGCATGTGGTCTCAGGTCAGTTTCTGGGCTGATTGTGGTTAGGAAAGAAAAGGACACCTCCAGAAGGTAAGACATTCTATCTTACAGTAGGTTTCCAAAAGGAATGGGAGAACTTACCCAGCATGTGTGCCTGTATACTTTTTTCCCTGTTGCAGCCACATTCTGGGGGCTGGTATGCAGTTTGCAATCCAATCTAGTTGCATGCTGCTGCCAAAGAAGTATTCCGGTTCTCTGCCTGCCAGGTGTAGCTGAAGGTTTTTAGCCCTTTCTGGGTTGAATCCTGGGATTATTTTTCCATGAGATCAGTGAGATAGCCCAGTTGATCATGTCATCGTGCCATTTGATGCATGGTGAGGAAAACAGGACAACACAGATTGTGAGTCCAAGGAGAGCAGGACAATCTGTTTTAATGGCAACCTGTAGTTAGATCAGTTTAGGCATGACATACTTGAACTGCTAGGCCAGTACACATTTAGCAATTCTCGAAAAATCACTGTAGATACCTGCAACTATGGTTACTTAAACAGTCTTCGAAATCTGGCCCATGCTTATGGCTTTAGAGTTAGCCGATCTGATTCTCTCTCAACTGCATGTTACACACACCTACAAAGCAGAAAACCAGCTTTCTTACTTTTTCAATTTGCAGAAAGTTCCTCAACTTTGTGCAGTTTCTTCAGATAGAAAAATGTCTTTGCTTCTTTTCACTTAACTGAAACCAAGAGTAATTAAACCAAAAGCATTTATTGATGCAAAACTCCTAAACAATTGGCAATGGAAACAGTATGTAAGATACATAACATTCTGATACGTTTATAACGCTTGCGTTGGCCTCTAAAGTAAAGGTGATTTTTGCCTGCTTCCTCACGCAATTAAAAAAAAAAATCTAGTACCCTTTAACTCATTAATACAACATATTCTTATTTAGTTACTGAAATGTCACTTAGTTACACTCAGAGTCTTTATGTAAATTGTTGTAATTTCTGATTTAATTTTACATAAATGTATTTTTAAGGGGAAAAGAATATATTTAAGAATCTACTTTAAAATACTGAAAATGTTTTTTAAAATTACCATTTTATCCATCCTAGGTTTTAATGACGTCAAGATGTTTTATTGCTCTGGTGCCTGGTAAAAGAGAATTTCATTGAGAGGGAGGAGATGAGAGGCTTAACATTTTAAACTTAAGTTGACCTCGGGTGACTCAAAGTTGATAAACAGTAGATTCTGTGTTGGCACTTAAATAATTTAAAGAACTCTATGGACTTTTAAAATCTCAGCAAAATCCAGATCCTTACAATACCAACCTGTGGAGTAGGTTTGAAAAAAAATCATAGGCTTAAGCATGTAAGGGAATCAAAAAATGAGGAGTTTCGTTGACCATGTGTGTTTGTGTCCATTAGTCACATCACCTGTGGCAACATTTGCACAGTTACTGTTGTGGTGCTGGTATTTGTAGGGATGAGGCAAATTAACACTTCTGCGCAGCGCCAGAGGTGGGTATGCAGCAGCTTACAGGGCTTGCAGTGGTTCTCTCAGTACTGCTGCAGCAGTACCATTGGGATACACTCCCGTGCTGTGTTGGGTGAAGATTTACAAGCAGCCAGAAGACTCTGGTTTTGCACCATAGCACCCTAGCATTATACCAAGGTTTCCATAATAAAAACAAGTGTGGAAGTGACTGTGCAAAACAAGGGAGAAGAAGAAATCTTCTGGGAGCATAGAACTTTGCAACATGGTCCTGATTATTGTGGCTTTTGTGACAGAGCACAAGACCAAGTGTAACTCTACATTTACTGATGTTTTTAATTTTAGTGAATTATTATTTTCAGTGAAAGGGGGCAAATGGTTTAATTACACTAAATGTCTATATTTATTCTGGAGAAACTGATTATGTCTTCCATTGTTAGTATATTATCTTTGTGGTATTTTTACTTAGACAAATTCTAGGTCATAGAAGGTAAAGAACTATGTAGATCCTGCTGAATTCAAGCAGTTTATCACTTTCTGTGGAACCAGCTGGGATAATTTCACAACAGTTATTATTTTACGGATTTCACTACACTTGTTTCAAAGGTTTTCTGAATAATAATGCTCAAGATATTCTGTGCAGCAAGTGTAAATCCACATGGATTTTGCAGTTGCCCAAGCATTCTTCTTTTGCTTACTATGGTTAAGAGAATGGTTTATGGTTAAATTTAAAAGAATTTATTCCCATTTTGAAGTCAGAACAACCATTTTTACAGCAAAAGAGTTGAAGCAGTGCTCAGTTACCTATGAACATATTATTTTTGCTTGTGGCCTAAAATTACATTGGTTGATGTGGTAGAATTTTGGAGGTATGTTGCAAGCAGACTGCATGAAATGTTAAAGCCACAACGGTATTTATAGAGTGGAAAATCGCAAGCTGAGCTTTGACAGAATCCCTCTCCATTACACTAAGTAAAGAAGGATGAATGTGATAGTCTAGTTCATCTTGATCTAATGAGTCTTGATCTCAGGGTGAGGATAAATGTGTGAGCTGAAAGGGGGATGATGCTGTCGAGGGAACTGCAGTCAGTTTAGGTGGTAAACACTGTGTGAGAAAGCAGAGCAGACAGAAAGGAGACTGATACCTAGCCCCAAAACAGAGGAATATGGCTTTTAGAGCTAAAGAAACAAAGGCAAGGTAAGCTTCATGATTTCACGCTATCAAACCCACTCCTAAGATGTATGAGAACACAGGCTGTGATAAAACTCACACCCCCATATTAAACGGGTACGGTGTTTATTTTAGGTTTTTTTAGAGAAAGAATATGGGTTCCCTGCAGCATTGGCACACTAGCGCACACCAGCTGTATCCTATCAAATGACAGATGTAGTCAGTAAGATATGGAAGATGTTCTCTCCAGTCCATCTTGGTTGCCTATTCTCTGACCATTATTTCATCTGGAGAGCTACATTTTCTGTGACTCATCCCATGTTACAAACTGTATCACAATATTGTCTGGCTTACCTGACCTGTTAAACATTTTCAGATGTGTCTCTGTGCTTCTCTGACAAAACACTATTCTTGGAAATAAAAGAGAGAAAAACACCGAAGCCTGAGGTATTTTGCTTGAGAGTTGTGCCTGTTTGGTTACTTTCTCAATAGTCATAGCATCTACTCACCATTTTGGGGCTGCATATTCCTCTTGCGTATGCATCTGAAAGATACTTGCAAACACCATTTCTTGTCTCAGATTCACTGCAGTATTTATGTGTGCTTCTTACTCTAGGTTGGGATGTTCGGATGAAAAGGGAATACTATTGATTTCTTTCTGTTGTTTTCCCACTATGCAGTCATCTTTCCTTTGAAGACCTGTATTGGTGGACTATTCAATCGTTTCGATCTCTCTTCATTCCGTGGTATCTCAAAGTTCTTCTTTTATTTGTTCAAAAAATACTCTTTTTCTCTTGCTTGCGAAATGGGGAGATAACAACTTATTGTACCCCACCTGTTGAACCCTTCTCATAGGCTGGGAGATGCTGCAGCTGCACTGGCCTAGTGGTAGTGCTGCACGAAATTCTCCCCCTCCAGTAATCTGATATACATACCCCTACCAGTATCTTCAACACCAATCTGGAGCCAGAGTATTGCCTTCTGATTTGCGTTGGATAACAAATGCAGTCAGTGAATAGCAACAGCTTTTTACTGTGGATAGAAAAAGTCTACAATTTCAGTACCTCACATAATGCTCCTTTCCTTACTCTCTCCTTCCTCTAATATTTTTGTGTGTGCAGATGTTTCCTAGTTAGTTATTATTTAAGTGAGAAGCTTCTTGCTAACATGTTAATTAAAATTTGCTGTCCGGAATCTCTTGGTACAATTTGCAGTGTAATCTGTAGCCTCTAGTGCATCATTGTATCTCTATTAAAACGAATTCTGTGTAATGATGCTAGGATTTAATTAGTTTCTTTGCCGGTGTTGTAAAACATAGTGATAAATGAGCTAACAGGTCCATGGATCATTATTCTACTAGAGATGAGCTTATTAGCTGATTATGAATCATTAACAAAGTCTACATGGGATTTGCTTATCTAATTCAACACAGTTTTGAACATTCAATACTCTACATTCATTTCTTTCAACTAACAACATTGTATTTAGATTGTAATCTTTGTATCCTTTATTCCCAGAATTTTCTTCTTTAATATTGGATACTAATTGTATTACAAGTGCTATGATAAGACCTTGTGTCCATCTGTGATGAGTACAAAGCTGTGTTGTAAGGTTTTACACAATTGCATTTTTTTTTCATTTGGTTTTGAGTATCTCTGTTTATTCATTTGGCATTGCAGGAGGGAAAGAAACTAAGACTTTACTCACATTTCTTAAATAATACACTGACTAGAGAAAAGTGACATACACTATAGCGTCTAGAACTGACCGTGTAGAAGGGAGCATATTCACACCACAATGAATTCTTGATTTGGAGATGGTGGTGTGGCCTATGTAGCATCACTGCAGTTGTCAGAAATCATGCATGTTTGTAACACAAAAGTTTATTTCATGGAGAATACTCTCCTGAGTGATTTTCTGAGAACAAAATATTCAGAAATTTGGTGCTGTGTGTATATCTTCAAATAAATAAGAAAGAATTTCAGAAGATATTTCCACTTCTCATGGAGTATCTGCAAGTGTTTAAAGTATGTTCTCTCCACCCTGATGTTCACTGTGTTAGCCAAGCCAGTCTTGGTTAGATAGACTTTTGGCTTTTTTTTGCTGTGCCGTAATGTTAATTTGGGGTTATTGTAATTCAAGAACAAACATTTTCTGTCCTGAATTTTTCTAACTTCTTGTTCTTAAACAAATTTGTGAAAGGCCATCCATGTGCTAGAAGTGAGAATGTGCCCTGGTTTTATGTTCAGTTGTCTTTTCAACTTAAATTTAAATATATTTAAAATATATTCAATTACTGAAAATCAGCAAAGGAAGCATCTCTTCCATTCCAGTGTATCCTAGGACCTTAGCAAGTGGAGTTTGTGTTGTACTTCTGTGATACCAGACCAGCAGAGTGAGATCGATCCAAGAAACTATTGTGTGTGATTTCCCCAGACCTCTGTTATGAGCACTCTTAGCAGATGTGTCCTAGTTCATCTCAGCCATGAGACTGGTGGTCAAGGAACAGTGTTGCAGCCAGGCAAAGCACATCACCAGACTTTATGAAGCTTCCTGTGAGGGCTCTGTTAGTCAGAAGGAAGGAATTTCTTGGTATTTCTGGATTCTTTTTTGACTAGGAGTGCTAGTACTGCTTGGCTGATCAGTTCCCTTGTGAGATTTGGGCAGATTTCTTACAAAGTGATGAAGTTTGTCTGTAATTTTTTGGCTGATAGAATGGGCTATAATATGTTGTTGCAATGCATGTGTTAAATAAGAAGCTAAAAAATAGGAAAGCCTAACATGATTAAAACTCCTATGCATCAAATGCTGGGCATGAGCTACAGGAGTCGTCCAAGCAAATGCTTTGCAGGAGATCTCACTGTGACTCTTCAGCATTGTGCAATGAGAAACTAAAAAATTATAGGGGCAATAAAGTTTTTAATGGAGATGAATACACAAATGTTATTTGTTTTCACAGCTTCATTGATTTTTGAAGCAGCAGAACAGAAATAATAAGTTTCATCCCTGTCCTTGTTTAAGCTCTTTAAAGTGCCTTCCCTGCAAGTTACTTCCTTTCTGTCCCCAAGCGCATAACTTTCCTGTATACTTCATACTCTGGATATGTCTTTATTTAGCCAATTTATTGCTGTGATTGTTATCAGTATTACTAATTAAGAGGCATTTGTACAAATAGCTAGTCTGTATGCAAATATTGTTGTGCATTTCTTGTTTCTTCCAGGCATATTTTGTCTTTAAGATCATAGTCCTTTTAGCACAACCATAGCTATTTTCAGTGAGCTTGCAGTGATTTGCATGGTAGGAGGCCATTTGCCGGATGAGTGTTCTAGAAGCTGCGTCAGCATCAGGGGTCAGTCATCTTCCTGATATAAGTAGATGGGGCAGAAATTAGGGTTTAGGGCAGCTCACTGTTATTAGCCAGAATGGTCCTGAAATCACTGTAACAGCATAAACTAGCCAAGTTATTGATTAGCAATGGAAATCAGCAGGGTAAAAGTTCATTGACAGTTACCGATCTGCAAATGATGAGCCATTGTTTGTAAACGGAAGGTAGTTTGGCATAACCTACCTCATGTACTCCTTACTAGAAAATAACATGCTTAGGTGTACAAGGTATATCCAACAGGCATGTGTCTCTGATTCTCAAGCGTTTCCGTACATCGGTAGAGTATTGACTTGCCTATGCTGTGCTTAAGGTATTCTTATCCTGCCTTTGACCCACAGCTGAAATGAATATTGAGAAACAGGTATTTGGTCTTCTCTGTCCAAGGTCCCCTTGCCTTGAGTGCTATGTAAGGGTACTTGGTGTGTTCTTTTTGGAAGGCAGGCTCTTTTGCTTATGTTTTTACTCTGCTCTCAGAAATGTAGCTGTCATTGGAAATGACCTCTGCGGAATCTGCCTTCGTTGCTTCTGTGCAAGAGACTGTTAATTCTTCAGGAGAAATCCTGGAAATAATGTAAAAAGATTACGATGGTGATGGCAGGGTTGCTTCCATCATACACTGTTCCATACAGACTTAAAAACTTAGGATGTTCCTCAAAAATCTGCAGCTGGAAGTGTGGATACAATTTTCTTGTGAGTCTAGCAGGATTCCTCTCTTACAAATATACTATTTACAGAGCTATTAGTTCTAATCTTTTCTGATCTTTTGCTTATCATATCACAGGTAAATATTACTTGGTTTGTCCCTGTGGGAGCAAAGAGCATACTATTTTTGTTTCTATGTTATTTTCTTTCACTGAGACAACCTGTTATTTCTTCCTTTGAAAAAGATTTGTAGAATGACTGATGAATTTCCAGCAACAGTAATATTTCTTAATAGTTAAGGAAACAGGTTTGTATTGCAGAGATGCAGCCATGAAGAAAAACAGGAGAATTAGAAAGGCGTAGTGTAAAATATAATAGGATAGTAACACCAAGTGAAATACAAGAAGTTTTCAATATCCTTCATGGTGCAACTGGAAAAGTTGATTGTGTAAACATATACCCTTTACCTTGGTTTCTGTTTACATAAGCATAGTGCCTTTTTAGTTGCACGTTATCAGTGATCATGAAATACAGTATTATTAGCTGTACTCAGACCTATATATAATTGTGATTTCATTAATTTATTCATTTTAAACCACTTAATTTGTAAATAGAGATCATTTTATAAAATGACTTTATTTTGAGATTTTTATAAACAATAAATTGGATACAATGTAGTATAAAAACATCGAGTTGTGTTCTTTTGTAATTAGGATAAAATACCTGCTCTCAAAATTATTTTTTTTAACAAAGCAATGTTAATTTTTACTTTGAGCAAAATACTCAAATCTTAAGAATCATCATAAATAACATTTTTAATATCGGTCTCTATACAGCTCTGGAATCAATGTGACTGTTTATTTCATAGAATACATTCCAGTTTCCTAAGCAGTAGCATATGGACATTTAAATTAATTGAAACAAAGCAGGTTAATTATTCAGGGACCTCAAACTAAAAGAAGTTAAGTCACAAATAATGCATCAGGTGCTCTCATTATAACTTGAATGTTCCTAGATTACTGAGTATCGCCCCTTGCTCTTAGACCAGTATTTTCTGTCTGATTAGAGGTTTGTTTTCCTTTTTACTATCTATTTAGCTATTTTCAAAAACAGGGTCCCTTTTTAGGTACATATTACTACCTTGATAGGGATAAATCTGTATTTCTGCTGACAGACTAATAATTTCTAGGTTTTATAAAGATTGCAAAAGATTCTTTGAAGATCATTATTACTACTTCTATAAATACGTATAATACCCAATAGCACAGAATACTAACTTTTAGAGGAATATTTACAAAGCTTTATCTTCTCAAGGTGATGCCCTTTAATAGAGGACAATGCATGGTTCTTAGTTCAGCAGTTCTGTCAAGTCTGAGGCAGTCATTTGATTTCACTTTTATACATATGCTTAGGTGTTCAGCAAATTGCTGTATGTAGAAGAGAAGTCCTGAATACTATAAGACTAGGTCAACAACAAGGAGGTAGATTTCCAGATTCTTATTGTTGATGTTTTCTGTGATCTGACTTTATTCTGACTTTGAATTACTTTACAGTAAACAGCGACATGCACAAATATGAGTGCTATTACACAATTTTGGTTTCCATTTTGTAGGATCTCATACTTGCTCGGAGTTGTTCATGTGCTGCAGATGAAACAGTAGTGCTAAATGTTTGCATTTTTGTCTCTTGCAAGAGGAAAAGGCTAGTTTGTTTTTTGTTGGGGCTTGGGTTTTTTTTTTTAATTTTCATTTACGCCCTCAAGGGTTGGTATTGGGACCAGCACTGTTTAACATCTTTGTTGGCGATATGGACAGTGGGATTGAGTGCACCCTCAGCAAGTTTGCCGATGACACCAAGCTGAGTGGGGCAATCAAAACACCCAAGGAACAGGATGCCATCCAGAGGGACCTTGACAGGCTTGAGAGGTGGGCCCATGCGAACCTCATGAAGTTCAACAAAGCCAAGTGCACACTCCTGCCCATGGGTTGGGTTAGTTGCAAGCACAGATACAGGCTGGGCAAGAATGGAATGCGAGCAGCTCTGAGGAGAAGGACTTGGGGGAGCTGGTGGATGAAAAGCTGGACATGCACTGACAGACAATGTGCGCTCGCAGCCCAAAAAGCCAAGCGTACCCTGGGCTGCATCCCCAGCAGCGTGGCCAGCAGGGCAAGGGAGGGAATTCTGCCCCTCTGCCCCAGTTTGGTGACACCCCCCATGCCCCCCACCCCCCGGGAGTCCTGCGTCCTGCTCTGGAGCCCTCAGCACAGGAAAGACATGGACCTGCTGGAGCGGGTCCAGAGAAGGCCACAGAAATGATCACAGAATCACAGAATGGTAGGGGTTGGAAAGGGACCTCTGTGGGTCATCTAGTCCAACCCTCCTGCCGAAGCAGGGTCACCTACAGCAGGCTGCACAGGACCTTGTCCAGGCAGGTCTTGAATA